>Ga0209367_1001548_pt1 | contig 28564 bp, 21 predicted proteins | sample WorMetLIZISLAND2_FD_187412 | JGI IMG/M metagenome (GOLD analysis project Ga0209367, IMG submission 187412) | Marine gutless worms symbiont microbial communities from Max Planck institute for Marine Microbiology, Germany - Olavius geniculatus... ...
CCCCCACCCCCTCTTAACTTTCTGCATCATGACTTCAAACAATAATACTGTCAGTTCTTTCCGACAATTAATGCACTCACTGGATTGCACTCTCACCGTTGGTTTGAGCACTGCTTTGAAGTCAGCAATCATGGCATTGCGATCAGTCGCCACAAACACCACCACAACACCCAACCGCTGCACCGCACGTTGGACCTGGCTCACGATGACGGCCTTTGATGGCAAACACAGCTCATCAGTGAGCTGGCCAAACTCGAACGAGTAGCCAAGGCACTGGGCTGATGCAAACAGATGGCTGTGTCGAGAGTCGTCAATGTGCTTGCACACGTTGGTCTGCAGCACGCAAACCGCAATCACAACAGCCGTTGCTGTCAGTTTTAATTAGTTTTAATTTAAACTTCTAATAATAAAATCATGTGACACACTGCAACCAACTGAATGACTCGATGCAGCTGCTGTCCTTTTTAGTTACGATAATTCTAATTTAAACCTTTATTAATGAAATCGTGCAACAGACTGCAACCGACTAAATTGGTTTCTGGCAATTTTCATTAATTTCTATTTAAGCACTTAATAACATCATCACCAACAGACCAAAAATACTCCAGATGGCTGCTGTCAATTTTAATCAATGGTGATTTAAACTTTTAACAAAATCATCCGACAGACTCCAACCAACTAAAATACTACACACAGTTAGCAAAACATGCAAAAACCAAAATGCACACCCATTTCTGGGATGATCAGAACTTATTGATTCAGCCAAAGAATATATTAGCATGTATTGCTGCAAAACAGATTAGCAGGCACAATTACAGGAATGCTTTATACACGTATCTGCCAAGCTAACTGACATATTAATCACGAAAGTTTGTTTTAGTTGCTCAACCGGCAATAAAACACATCGTTTCAGTCAAAGAACTTTATTAAAGAACTATACCAATATAGCATTTTTCAGCAAAAGCAGTTGGCAGTCACGGCCAACTGGTTTAAATGTACATACATGACTTTCCAAAAGTACATTTTGGGGTGACTGGTGTGCAACTTTGTCTAAAACTGGAGGCATTAACAAGTACTGCACATAGAGAAAATCTTTACCCAATCTAAGTCATTCCTGAGATGAACGCCCAGGAATGGCCTGCCTGGAATGTTGGTGTCGATAAAACTGTCCGCCAAGTATTCAATGTAGTCGGACCACTGCAAGTACTGGTGTAAAGCCACGTGTTGGCGGTCCACAGGAAACGAAGCCGGAGGGCCGGTAAATGCAAGGACCAAGTGTGTTGAAGGTGGGAATCTAAAAATGCAAATACAATCAGCAGCTGGGAACCATGACTGTAGCTTCCTTTGTAATTTTCGCTCAGCAACTTCCAACTTCGATTGTGAATATCGCTAAAATATCAGCAAACAGAATACTTGAGGAACAAATAAAGATATCAACAAGCTGCAAACCATCTCAGTGAATATTCTTTGTAACTTCCACTCAGGCACTGTGATGATTAATAATTAGAACATTGGCATTTTCACATTCCTACTATTATGCTTATAATCCGACCACAGGCAGCAACAGGCAATAAAGACGTTTCATTCAATCACAATGTACTTTCACAAACAGAAGTACAAACAATAATGACAAAGATAAATACTGGTTTCAAATAAATCAGCCAAATGTAAGTTACTGCGAGAAACAAAGTCAACAACTTTCTGTCTCGAGTGTTACATTTTCGACATAAATCACGGTACCTTCTAACATAGCTCCTAATGGTAATAATAGTAACTCATCTCAGAGCTATGAAGTCAACAAATTAGCATTAGCATTAGCATCACCTGCCATACGAGATCACACCCAGCACCTGGCACAGACACACACACTCTGCCTTGACCTTGATCAGACAATTCGGTGCTTGATTAACCTACCCCAAAGGGATGGAAGGCTGAGTAGACCTTGGTGTTGCTTCAAACATAAACCCAACAATAAACAGATTGTTCCTGGTAATTCCGTAACATTTCCCTGAAAGCTACTGCACTCAGTGACTGACTTTTCCGGGTCTTACGGGCAGGTGCTCAGTGCTCACTGCTCATCTCATGACTATTTATACAACATCCCAACTACATCGACCTTACAAGAAGCCAAACGCAGACCGTTCATGCCACTTCTTGGCAACATCATGTTGCTCAGTGTTAAAGCCAAGTGGTCCATAATACTCCGAGTGCTGAAAGTCAACATTAAACGTATCCCAGAATGGTCCAAATGGATTGCCTTCCTTTGCATGGCAGCTGTCACCTGATGACGACCCCCCAGACCGAGCTCCATAACACAAAACTGTCACGATGCAATACAATATCACAGTTAAACTTGCACATGCACAAACAGCATCAAAAGCAGACTTTGGAATAGAAATTTAATACTATTATGTACAACATGAAGCTGCAACAGCTAGAAACAGCCGCAGTCCTTAAGCCCCACCAGATTATGCTCTAATTCCTGATCTGGAATCCAACAAAAAATACAAATCATCATTCAAATTTAAGCACTTCCTAGTCAGGTTGTGCCAAATCCCTGCAAAAAATTTCATAAAAATATGGTCATAAATTTCCGAATCATCTTGCATATGAATCGATAGAACCAAAAAATAACCTTATCATCTGTGGTAATTAAAGCTTGTCAAATTAACGCACTGATTAATGCATTAATGCAATAGTAAATCAACGTGCATTAAAAAATTAATGCGTGTTAAAAAAATTAATGCACATATGTAAATCTATGTTAATTTATTTAAATTTACTAAATCCTGTGACGGAAAAGTTCCAATATTCTGTTAAACTGCGGTTATTTGACAATAGAATGAATTCAAGTAACTAGACTGTAGTTGCCATTCCATCACTACTGTAAATAAATAAAATAATTATTCCAACGACAAACTAATAGACGTCTATACTAGCTATGATGTCAGCTATTGTTGATTATACGTTTAATAATGTATTTCTGCCTTAAAAGGCACCCCACAAACGTCGTGGGGCCCAGGGTAACTTACCCCCTACTCTCCCTCTTGACAGGACTGGGTGCATTAATAACGCGCGTTAATTATATGTGTTAAAAAAATAACGCTTTGAGAGCTCTAAAAATTGAAATTCCAAAGTATCTGGCCTAACATTGAGTAAGTGTGGGAAGTTCACCAGTTAAACGACAATGAAAAACAGCTAAAACCACAAAGTTGGCACAAATTAGAAAAAGCTGCAGATACATAGATCTACAAAAAAATGTAGTTCACCTAATATTAACAAAACACAGAAAGAGGTAATAGTAACCAGAAAAAAACAGCTAAGTATGCACGTACAAGGTGGGCCATAAAAAACGTGGCATTTTACTTTTGTCCACATCTCCGCCAATTAATGACCGATTTTCTAAATTCTTTCACTGTCACACTGTGCGGACAATTTGCAATAATGTGATTATTATACATCCCACCACACCATAAATGCGTCTCTGCACTACCTTGGGAAATATGAATAAAACATGCATGTATAACGATAATGATAAACAAACATTTTAGTAAAATTGAAAACAAAAACACTTCAGATCAACATTGTGGTGAATGATCTGTATAACACTAGACTGTGTGGATCCAACACAGTCTAGTGTCATACGGATCATTCACCGCAATGTTGGTCTGAAGTGTTTTTTTTTCATTTTTTTCAATGTTTGTTATTATCATTAGGTTTTCTTACATTCATGTTTCACAGGGTAGTGTAAAGATGCATTTATCATGTGGTGGGACATATAATAATCACATTATTGCAAATTGTCCACAGAGTGTGCCAGTAAAAAAATTTTAAAAATCAATCAATAACTGGTGAAGATATAGACAAAAGTAAAGTGCCACATTTTTTATAGACCACGATGTATATCCTACTGAAATTAACAACAAAAATCATCAATATGACTGAACTGATTCAATGACCAATACACATAATGTCTTATTACACCAAAATTATATTAAAATTACAACTACAAAATATTATAACTTCATAATTAATATAGAAAAAGAATGATATGTCAATCACCACTCACCTGTTCGGTTGCCCGGTGGCCATATCGTTGGAGCCAGTTCAGTCATGAACCGTTCCATTGTCATCACACGATGATATTTCTGTAAAGGCTCGACTCTAAAGTATTTGTCAAATGGAACCTGTATCTATAATGCAATCAAACAATGCAGTGAACTTTTCAGACCGGTAACTGTGTTTACACGGTGTTTCGTTAAAAAAGGCACCCTTTTTCTTTCTTTCATAATTCATCAAATGATGATCAATTTAGATAAAATTATACCAGAAGTAGCGGAAGAAATACTAATATTTTGACAAAATATGGCTGTTAGTTAAATATTCTTTGCTAGTCGTGATGCAATGCTGATGTCATAATGTGCCACGAGTACAAGTTAGCTTGTTGCAACCAGTGTTGACCACAGGTCTAAAAGTTGCTGAATAGCTGCCCTGCTTCGATGGTAAACTTCATCTGGTTTACTGATGACAAACTGTTAAAGTTTTACCACTGCACCACAAAAACATGCCCAAAATGATCACTTTCACGCATTTGTGGAGATAGCTTGATTTTTACGCTTCAAGCAAGACACTGCACCAGCACACACCGCACGCGAGAGGGTTGAGTTTTTGGATCGCAAGACGGTGGATTTCATGCTAACATGATGTTTAGTGCTGACACAATAAACATTTTTCATCAGTAAATCAGACAAAGTTTACCATCGAAGCAGGGTAGTAACTGAGAGCACCAGTTGAGACAAGGAAGCTTGTACTCACGACACATTATGACGGTGTCTGGCTTTTTCACCCCTTTGCCGGTTCGCCTCCTGGCTCTTTCACCCCCTGGCTCATTCGCCCCCTGGCTTGTTTCCCCCCTGGCTGATTTGCCCGCTCACCTTGGATGATTCGCACCCGTTGAATAAAGGTAATTCGACATCGAGGTTTATATGTAATATTTGTCTTTAGCCCTAGACAGTTTATGCATGATGAAGAGAATAAACGATTGTTTAATGCCTTGCTCAATTATGAAATAAAATCACTAGGCCTATACAATACATGTATTTAATTATACAGAGAGTCAGAGACACCTTTTGCTTGATCACTTATTATGCAGTTTGTCACGTATAACGCTAATTGAAGTAACTATTAATCAGTGGCGTGACGATACACTTCTTGTTGCCTTTCTGTAAATTGAACACAAGCCTCAATAACAAATCACCGGTATATTCAGCAGGGGGGAGGGGAGGGTGAATCATCCAGAGTGAGAAGGGAATCGACCAAGTGGCAAACAAGCCAGGGGGCGAATCAGCCAGGAAGTGAAAGAGCCAGGGGGTGAAAAAGCCAGGGGGCGAACAAGCCAGAGGGCGAAACGGCAAAGGGGTGAAAAAGCCATAACTCATTATGACATCAGCTTTACATCACAATTAGCAAAAAATATTTAACTAACAGACACATTTTGTTGAAATATTTTAAACTAGTATTTCTTCAGCTACAACTGGTAAATTGTATGGAAATTGATCAATATTCAACTGAGTTACGAAAAAAAGAAAAATGGTGTCTTTTTAATGAAACACCATGTATACTGGAAAGTCACACATAACTAATGGTGTAGAAAAATAGCTGTGAGCTCCCACAATCCAAGTCAGTGATGCACTTAATTTTTGCTCAAAAATTGTACTTGGTAAAAATGACTTTGACACTGCAAACAGAGACATATGTTAACAAGAAATCTGAGCTAATGCTCATGAGACGTGCGAGAGCCTAGAGCAGTTCCTATAGCAGTTCCTGTTCACAGGTAAGCTTGGTCTATCTCCATCAATTTCGTTGCAACTTACTCCTTAGCAGCCAAAAATCGCCAAAAATCACTAAAACCTCTTATTTTTAGGGTTCAAGGTCATCAATGTTGATGATCCTAAGAAGCGCATCGCCAGTGCTTGTTATGTTAAGCAGCATGTCTGTGCCTATCTGCAACCATTTTTACGTTATACAAGCCAGCAGCGGATAAATAACCACTTTTTAAGAAGGGAACCCTTATTTGACACCCGCGTGCGCAGGCCTCTTTGAACCTAGAGGGTCCGGACTTAAATTGCTAAAATCTACATTCAATGCTGAAAATTTCGTACACAGGTTGTCTTGGTCTATCGCCAGCCACTTTGGTGCAATTTACTCTTGAAGTGCATGTCGCAGCCCGAAATCGCGGAAAATTCACTAAAACCTCCTATTTTCGGGGTTCAAGGTCATCGATGTTAACATTTCTAAGAAGCTCGTTGCCAGTGCTTGTTACGATAAGCAGCATGTCTGTGCCTATCTGCAACCATTTTCACGTTAGAAAAGCCAATAACGGTAGAATAACGCTTTTTAAAGGGGGTGCCCCACTTTCTCCCCCTCGTTCGTGGAGACCCCCTTCACTCAGTAACATGAAATTTTGTAACAAAAAACTAGAGACTCTTAGCTATCAAATGGTGAAAAACCAGAAGTCTCTATCTCACCTGGCCTTCGATCGGTACCGGGTTGTGACAAACACCAAGACAGACACCAAGACAGAATTAAATAGCTAATATGCGCTACAGCTAGCTCTCGCGCATAAAAACGGAAAGTGTGAGATAAATTTTTAACCTAGAGAGATTAGCATGAATTAGCTGAAAATACTCCAAGCCGCTTGAGATATGGCAAATCTGTACCAGTACGCTATATATTTTTATACTACAGTTTCACAGACATCACGAATGTACAACAATATGTTGGTATTGTACCGATGTTGCAGATTGAGCAAAGTCATATTCAACCCAAGGTGGCAGCACGAGTGTTCTGTTCAACCCACGAGCAAAAGCAAGTGTGCCCAGAAACTGGTCCGCCTGATTTCCAAATCTGCCTGCAACAGGATGTCTACAGAATAGCGTCTGATACAAATACAACTACAATACAATACAGTATAGTAAAAACATTATGCTGGTCTAGAGCCAACACATTATTAGAGCCCACAGGTTCCTGCGGAAAATTTGCCAAATTCCGCAGGCCAGTTTGCAAAATTCCATGGCTCACCATGGCAAAATCATCCAAATTCTGCGGCCTTTTGTTTGTGAGTAAACTGAGCTCTATCCTGTTCAGAAACTTCAGTTACTGGAGGCTGGCGATGAGCAGAATTATGCTCGCAACATGCAGAAAAATTAACAATCGTTTTTTCTTTTGAAAAATGCAATCTGTCAAGTTGCATTGTGTCGATTGTGCCGTATTGCAATAGCTATTACTAGGACACACAGTTTTACGCAGTTCAGTTTGATTTTTTCCTGTGATATAGATAGTGCACTGCTTAATTAGTAATATTTGCGTCATCAAGCCAATGATCATAGTAATCGCTGCTCATTTCTCAAAGTCTGCAAAATTCCGTGAAATTCTGTGAAAATATTAAAATTCCGCAGAAAAAGACAAATTCCACGTCTCAGCTCAAAATTCCGCGGCCCGCAGAAAACTGTGGGCCCTACACATTATGGGCCATCTGCTAACAGCTGAGCAATCCTAGCAGGTACTAAAACTATCCATAACCCTGAGTTAACTTTTTGAACAAAATTACTAATCCTGGAATATGTCGACAACAAATTTTATTTCTACTACCCTTTTAGTTTTCAAGTTAAGAAATCACACAGTACAGGGCAGACTACTATCTGTCTTCAGACGGTCACGCACAACTCGTAATGTGGGCAATTAAAATGGCTGCACACTAAGTAATACTCGTAATGAACTACTGAATATATCTGTAATTCTGTAACAGATAATGGTGAATGTACCCATGCATGGACAATACAAGACGTAGCCTTGGTGATCCACCAATAATGCAGAAACATCATATATATGGTGCAGTAACAGAATGCATGTGAACAGTGAGAAGCCCATCATCTAGCACAATACCAGAAGCACACACATCACACAAAGTTATAGTCAGTAACTTAGTCAAATAAAAGTACAAATTATGGTACCAGCAGAATATCCAAAAGTAACTAGCATGCAGATCACTACAGTACTGTAAAATGTTGAACTAGAAAGCAGTCAGAGCCCGCACACCTCCGCCAAGGCCATGTTGTTCGCCAGGTGGCACCATCTTCGGTTTCGCAGCAGTTTCCTTTATGCCCCATTGAAAGCAATGGTAACGAAAATTTCAAAGTGATCCAGAATCCAGGATTCTTGCCGGATCATGACCAAAATTGAATCACTGGTAGTTTTTGCCATTCCCGACTTTCCCACAAAATTTCAGAAAGATTCGTAAATAATTTTTTAAGTTATCTTGCTAAGACAAAGACAGATAGACAGACAAACAAACAAACAAAGTCTGGCAAAAACATAACCTCCTTGGCAGAGGTAATTATTAAAGAAGAAATTCACAGCAGCAGATTTCAAATGACTGGTGCCTATAAAGCGTCTGCTAAGCAGTTAATTACGAAGTGAATAATTGAAAAACTCAACTTTTATGTCTGGTAATGTATGTGACAACTGTTATATCTGCACATCCGTCTTTTACCCATATATCCGCACTCAGCATCCATAGATTTTATCTGCCTTTTACCCATTGCCACATCCACACATCCGCTTATTACCCATAGCCTCTTTGGTGTCGTTGTTGACGGTTCCTTCATAGTTTATGAAAGGAAAACAGTCAGTTTGGGACACACGCATATTGATTTGACATGTCTAGTAATTTTTTCTGAGATGTACTCGTGATGTACTACACGCCTCGTCATGTCAGGTGGTGCAGTTACGGTATGACTGAAAACCGCAGCACACTCTTGTAAAGACCGCAGGACACCAAAATGAACAATTTCTACCGATAGTAATTGTTCTTATTTATTTATTTTCATCACTTTTAATACAGAAAGAAAGAAAGAAAAAAGGAAAGACTATTCAATTTGTTCACTGGGGAGTCCTGCAGTCTTTACAAGAGTGTCCTGCAGTTTTCAGGCATACCGTGCAGTTCAGAGATGTGCGGATCCTGAAATTTTTTAGTCCTTGTCAGTCTGCAAATTTTGACCAAAGATCCGCTGTCAGTCCGCGTCCGCAACAAGAGAGAAATATTAAATATGCGTCCACACTGTATAAGCCTGCATCTAGTCATTTAATACGTAAGGTAAACCACTACACGCCTAGGCCTATAGCAGATCACAATTTATCAGTACCAGTGCTACTGTGCTACGCACGTCTCAACACACACCTCTTCTCTGTTTTAACTTTTACTTGGAAAAATACACTCGTCACAAAACAGGATCCGCGTCAGTCCGCGTCTGCAAAATTTCGTCACGGAACAAGATCCGCGTCCGTCCGCGTCCGCCAAAAATACTGCAGACCTGGATCCGTGGACTGACGCATCAACAGTCCGAACATCTCTGGTGCAGTTATACTACTACTACTACTACTACTTGGTCGCCGACAGCGACCAACCACGTGTCCGTGCCAGATGCCCCTATCCCTCATCAGTGTGGCCAGCTCCGCCGCGTCTCGCGCACCTGTGTCCCTCTTCAGGGTGTCCACGTATACTGCATTCGTACACAACAAAACACAACTTATTACTAGACTTACTTCTATCACACGCAGTAATTCTAATTAATGTAACGTAAATTTCAGTATCTTACAACCAGAATTTCATAAGTTCATAATTCTTCACGTGTAAACAAACCTGATGTTTACAAATAGCATAGAAAAACGTATTAAATTTTTTAAAACTGCTCTATGTTTTTTCTGGAATAGTCTATTATTTCGCAAGGGGTGTGCCGCAGAGTTAATAAAACATTTTGTCACTGAAGTAAACGATTATTCGTTATTGTAGCAACACCTGTTAAAATTTGAAATGCAAACTAAATTCGCGAACTAAATTTCGGTGATTTGTATATGTGGTGTGGTATATATAAAGTTTGCTTTTAAAAATGATAGAAAATTTGTATCCGTAATCTTAGACTTTCGGATCACACCCCTATTGTCAAAGTAGTATGGTCCGGTTGATTTACATATTTACATATTTATGAACAATCATAGACATGAAACATAGAATAAACGAAATGTTCACTTTCGCAAGGTTGATGTTTGTGACATAAAAGTACGAATTTGCTAAGAATGATGTTTTCCACTATCATGTCACTGTTTATTCTGTAATATTGTGTCAGAAAAATAATGTGAAATACTTAGGTATAGCTTTATTTATGAGGTTGATTTGTTCGTCTTTGTTATTTTGCCCTCACATTTTAGGCGCCATGGATACACTCAGCGTGATCGGAGTCGAATCGGACTTTAGCGCCAGCCAACAAAAATCTGGTTCCTGCGGTGAAAATAACCGCGATATCCGGTATGCCTGAAAACCGCAGAACACCGCAGGACTCCATAAAAAGATCGCAGGGCACATAAATTGAGTTGTTATAATCAGGAGGTAGAATTGATGTCATTTATACAGATCTTGAGAAAGCATTTGATAAAGTTCCCTATCGCACACTTATTAGCAAGTTATATAGTTATCAGGTAAATAAGGAAATTATTTTATGGATAGAGTCTTTTTGTATCGGTAGAAAACAAAGGGTTAAGATTGATGAAGTTATGTCAGAGTGGGGTGTCTGGCTTTTTCGCCCCTTTGCCGGTTCGCCCCCTGGCTTGTTCGCCCCCTGGCTCATTCGCCCCCTGGCTCATTCGCCCCCTCACCCTTGACGATTCGCTCTCGTTGAATACGGGTAATTCGACATCCGGGTTTATATATAATATTTGTCTTTAGGCCTGGACAGTTTATGCATGATGATGCTTATAGCAGTTCCAGTTCAGTAGTTTAGCTGAATTTTGGGGTGTTCACGCTAAGGTAATATACAAATACCAAATTCTCTAACTGTGAATGATATAGAATAGCTGCTTTCGCGCGTAAAAACTAGTGATGCAAGCATTACGTCAGGACTAGCAAATAATATTAAATCAACTGCCATATTTTGTTGCAATGAATTAGTATTTCTTTAGTTACAACTGGTACAAATTTTATGTAAATTGATCATTATTTCGGTGAATTATGAAAAAACAGTAAGGCGTCTTTTTTTATGAAACTTTCCGTCGTCTCCTTAAAACTCGCTGCTTCCAGCAGGCCTACTGCTGCCCCTAGCGCCTCAGCCAAGTGCCTCAGATTCGGCCACTGGCTGACATTGTGCACTTTAAATATGCACCTACTTAATAGAAGCCTGTAATATGTACATTGAACAGATAGCTTTATGTGCTGTTATTCAGCTACCTATGTTATAATATGCCATTCTGACATCGTGAGGTTGCTAATTTAGGGCGGAGCTGAAGGCAAGTAGCTGAAACCATGTCGGCATTCTACGGTGGAAAGATTGCGATGTCTGGAGGAACATTTCCAAACGGAAACGTCCAGCAGCCGCCACGCTACGAGAATGTCCAGGAGATTGGCAAGGGCGCATATAGCGCTGTGTACAAAGGTCGCGACCGTCTGACCGAAGGTCGCTATGTTGCGATGAAAGAAGTGAGAATTCCTTTGAATGCAGAGGAAGGCATACCGATGACGACTGTGCGAGAAATCGGTCTGCTACGACAGTTGGACAAGTTTGAGCACCCAAACGTCGTTAGGTATTATAATGGCCCGATGCATCTTTACAGAGAAAGGACAAACTATCTTAAATTTTACCCTGTGGTAAATTTTTCTCAGATTTTTTTTTACCAAAAACATAAAGTTTGGGCAAAAAATACAAAATTTCACATTTTGTGCAAATTATGGGCAAAGTTGAACTTTTGGGCACCCAGATTCTTTTTGTCGGAAATTTGCAGGTGTCTGTTGCAACTTCTTGGCTTTAGTAACTCATGATGCTGCACTGATAGTGACTTGTAAATGAAATGTGTTCCGCAGATCAGTTTTTCAAAATTACTGCAGGTTATGCTGGATTACCCAGAAGGGAACTTGTGAGAATAACTGGAGCAGGAATTTTTATAAATCTAATGGCCTTTTTGTAACCCAACAAACAGCATTGAATTGCTCAAGGTTTTTGCTGCAATTATTTCATCTATAGCGAATAGATTCATTGGGTCGGAAGTACTTTACAGTACTTTACTTTTTTTTCATCAATTACAACCAAAAACTGGGCTGCAACTTCAACACCAGACATAACTTTTTCAATTACCGTACAGCAAGTTGCCAATTTTTTGGTCATAATTGATGAATTTATTACTGTACATTATCTATAATTTATTAATGCTATTTTTTTTGCATCCAGCCTTCAAGAAAGTGTTAGTCTTGCAGCTCCCAAATTGTAATTTTGGGACATTTACTCTGAACTGAACTTACTTTCTAACCTAGATTGTGTAGGTTTAGAAAATGGTTAACCTAAATGAATTTTTAAAACTATGTACTGACTATAGACATTGCGGACATAATGTAAATTATTTCTACCAGGCTGCAGCGTTAACACCGGACATAACTTTTTCACTTGTAAACCGTACAGCAGTCGTCAAAAAAACAGGTCTACCACACATACGTGCAGTCATCAATGACAGAAAGCTGGCTCTGTTCGGACATGTCAGATGTCTGCCAGAAGGCACTCCAGCACATGACATCCTTCATGTGTCGGTTGAGTCACATGCCGGCATGGTAGCACATCCTGGTTGGCGAAGAAAGCCAGGAAGACCGCAACGTACCTGGTTACGTGATGTTCTGAAAGCGACATGTTTAACTGCTCGGGAGGCCTGGACAGCAGCTGATGATCGTGAATGGTAGAGAGCGCAACGGTCCACCGCCGACTACGCGTTCTAGTGATGATGATGGTACAGCAAGAATATGGAATAACTTGCTAGCTGACAATACTGACTTTTCTAACTTAAATAGTTTCAAACGATCTATTTACTTCTACATTCTTGGCTAGTTGTTGCAAAATGTATTTTTCCCAGTAGACCTATTGTTGTATTGTGTTATCTGAGACATTCACTGATGTATACTGTAATTTTATTGTGGCTTGTTAGTGGCTATGGCTCTTTGTCATTAAATTAAATAAAAAAATTATAAATAAGCGCACTGTGGAGTCCTTAAGTTTTAGGTATTTAAACTGCATTTTGTTTGTATGAGGTGCAGTTCACAGCATATTAAACCAGATGCATGCAATGTTAATATAACTCGATAATTAAAATGAGAAATTTTGATGTTATGTGGATGGTGATTTTGATTAGTCGGAGAAAATTGAAAAGTTATATATTGCAGTCTTTTTTTTATAGCATCAGCTCTTAGGATGTCAGGATGCCTGTTGTTTGCCACATTGCAGACTTCTTGACGTGGTTTCGGCTCAAAGAACTCACCATGAGTTGCATCTGATGCTGATATTTGAGCACGTTGATCAGGATCTGGCTCAGTACTTGGAGAAACATTCCTCCGGCCTTAGTCCAGAATGTATTCAGGCATGTATCATTTGTCTAACTGAACAATGTTTTACTGGTAGTATTTAACTAAATTTCTTTGTTAAAATTATTATTCAATTCGAGTCGTGCGGATTTCTGCATGTGTGCCGAATACAGATTTATGTTTAAAGTGGTGAATTTGCTGGTCTGTGAAACTGTAATAAGAAATAATAAGAAAATCATGGTATTGCTGAAAAGAATTGTTGCACCAAATGCTGTTGGTTGTGCTACTTAAGAGAAACCCCCGTCAGACACAACTTTGCAGCACTCCACCAGTTTTGACTTTATCCGTTCAGTCTTCAATTGCGTTGGTGTGGCTTGTATTGGATTTTTAGTCATCTTGAAGTTCGCAAGAAGTCCAACTAACGTTTTCTGTCTCAGTGTCAGTGTGGTCATCATTGTCATCGATGCAAGAGCCAACACAGCGCTTCAGAGACATTTCTCTGTTTTGTCGGTCTTTGAGCATCCCGTTTGTTTGTGTGCTTCTTGAAATGTGCAGAATTTGTTTCGTCAGATCCTGAAAGGTGTGGACTTCATTCATTCCCACCGTATCGTGCACCGTGACTTGAAGCCGCAGAATATTCTCGTCACGGCTGATGGCTGCGTGAAGCTTGCGGACTTTGGTCTTGCACGAATCTACGGCTTTACCATGGCTCTTACCTCCGTTGTAAGTATGTTCATTAATTGCCCATAGTAATATGTGGAGGTCTGGCCCTCCTCCCATATATAAGGCAGGGATGGGTTTGCTTGTATCGGGTGGCAGGTAACACTGTGATCCCATACGGCAGGCGAGGCATCTGCGGCACACTGTTGGCTCAGGGCCTTGGAAACAGAGATGAGCACCGCTTGCATCAGTCACAGAGCTGTGAGAGGGCTTGTTGACTATCGACGATTTTTTTAACCTTTTAAACACGTGACCTTAGGGCTTAGTGCTTATCTCTATTTGCTGGCAGTGAGCTGCAAACACAGCTCAATTATATGGACATGGGCTGTGGGCCACACTTGACTTATAGTGCCATTACCTTTCCTGGGATTGGGCTGCATTTACACAGACATGAGTACGAGTCCGGGGTTTCCGTTTACAGCCAGTAGAAGCTTCAATTGTACAATAGCATTCACGGTTACTTGTACAAGCACATAACTTGACGCGTGTCAGCCATATTGAATAAAATATCATCGAAGAAATGCTTCGCCATTAAAACAACAATATTCCACTACAAAGTTACTATTTTTACAAACTGCACATCTCTAACGATGAACATTTTACGACGACGTCAGTTCTGACGTCAAACATGCGCCACGGTTTTTATAAATTATATTAATACCATTTACGAGTAGTTTACTTTCTACGAGTTGGATAAAAACACGACCTGCACAGAAACTACTCGTACGAGTGAAATTTACAGGTAACCTGTACTGTTATGTATGTGAACGGCCGCCATTGAAATACACGCAAACTCGTGTTTGCTGGAACTTGTATATACAGTGCCGGACTCGTACTCGTGTTTATGTGAACGCAGCCTTAGGCTGGTACTAAATTATAGTGCCTGGTGACAGAGACACATCTATGAACAATCCTTGGTTGTTATTTCATCTGGATACCCAGGAAGTTAACAGATAGTATGCCTGAAATAGGCAATATTGATTAGAATTAGCCTTCTTTTATAGAGCTTTGATTATATTCGTTAGGCAACATGATGTGCAATCTGTGTAAAAATTTCCACTAGAGCTGGTCTATCCTGTATAAACTCGATGTTCAAACTCAATGACTCAGTGAGTTATGACCTACAACTGACCAAAGTAATTATATGTACACCAGCAAAGCAGCATTGAAGAAAATAAAAGATGTAAAAATACAGCTAGAAACATCTTGGATACTTGAATAAAAGTTTATCAGTATATAATAGGTAATCTGTGTAAAAGAATCTCTATCGATGTGAACTCTGGTTAGTTTCTGGCATCTTCGAGCTATCGCTACAGGGTCAGTACTGCAAATTTCTGCGATGCTGAATAAAATTAGTAGGCAATAGGCAGAATCGGTTTTTGCAGCGCAAGCATTTCCGGCCACTGCTACACATTTCTCCTTAGCGTGGTCTGTCTGACCTCTCTCTGTCATACATTTATGAACCTGGCTTTTAAGTCGTCCAATTTTGGATGCCATTTGACAGGTACACTTGTGGGGTCCACTTATGTTACATGGGGTTACTGGTGAAGGGGAGATTTGGGGTGGTTAAACCCCAGCCGAAACATGCGGTTGCAAATTGCTGCTGCCACCTGGCAAACAGAAAGGAAACAGTTTCGCCTATTGTCCGATTAGTTTAGTCATTGATATGTGAATTGATGAGAGTACCGTGGTTATGATTGTCAGGTTGTGACACTATACTACCGAGCCCCGGAGGTGCTGTTGCAGGACCAGTACTGCACTGCTGTTGATCTCTGGAGCTGCGGCTGTATCTTCGCCGAACTTCACACTCGCAGGCCGCTGTTTCCCGGACAGTCGGAGATGGACCAGCTCTGCAAAATCTTCGAGTAATGATCGATCTATATGCTGATCGCCAATGCGAAGTTAATTTTGCTCCAATGCATGATTTTATTCATCTGGCAAATGTTTTCATGAAAAGCTGTTAGTTTCCTACGTGGGCATCAGAATCAGTGTTTGAGAAAATGTCAGCTTCTGTCTATTTTATGGTGTCTGTGTATTAAATGATTAGTATTATTTTTATCAAAATAAAAGTCTTTATTTGAGTGAATAATAAATAAATAATTAAAGTGTTTATTTGCATGAGCAATAAAACCCAGGTTTGGTTTTGACAAACAATGACATTTGGCTGTTGCTGTATATTGGAGAATGAAACTCATCATAGCAGTAAATATGAATACCATGTACGTACTCTTACTGCTATTTTGTCATCACTATATAAACTGCATATTTTTAAAATCTGTTATTCAATATATATTTGCACAGTGAAATGGCAACGAAAGAACTAACCAGACTGCTGCATGGCATGGAGATATTTGATGATTGCATTCAAACAGATTTGAACACAATTAATGCGTTAAATTAGACAGAGATAGTACTTAAGTTCAGCATTTGTGGATGGTGTAATGTATTACACAGCATGACATATCAGCCTTTCCATGTCAGCTCGGCCTTTTATCCTTCCTAGCTGCGGTTAATGTGAGGGCACATTCACCTTTGTCGGTGAGAGGCTCCACTGTGTGATTTCATATGGCAGCTGATGCTCAGTACTTGGTAGCTTTCAGATAGAAGAGTAGGAGTAAGCTCTCTATGTAGCTTTGATCTTTTAACTTTTAAGATGCTTATCAAATGTTGTGAAAAGAGCTGTGAAGGTTGCACTGTTCGTTAGGGTGATTGGATTGCCTCCTGAAGGTGACTGGCCAGACGGTACACCAGTGCCTTGGTCTTCATTCAAGGTCTCTCGCCGTCAGCCACTGGAAAACCTTGTGCCTAACATGGAACCTGAGGCATTTGAACTATTAAAGGTACAACTTACCGGTATCTAGCATTGAATATGATTATTGTATTTAACCTTCTTAGTTCAACATCGTCTCAGACTTTGTAGTAGTATTTGTACAGGGTGGGCCAAAAAAAACCGGACATGTTTGAGCGTTGATAACTCAGAGATGGTTAATGGTAGAAAGACGTGTGATACGTGAAAAGTTTGAAAATGCTACAGGGAATAAAAGACATATTTGCATAGTGAAGCATTTAAATATTCTTTGCCTAATTTGCATAAATATTCATCACCCCCAAAGTTATGGCAAATTTGAATGTAACACATGGATTTAACAGGGGTATTTGAGCTTTTATAACTTAGCGATTTTTATTGATGGATAGGCACATAATACGCCAGAAGTTTCGAAATTGTGTACAGAAAAAGTATACAACTTGCATGTCGTAGCATTTAAATATTCTTTGCCTAATTTACACAAATCTGCCCCACCCCTAAAATCATGCTAAATTGGCAGTAACGCATGAATAAGTTGATTTTCATTCAGCATACAGTGAAATATCAACAATCATTAACAGATACGTTGAGTTTAGATAAAATTCGACATAGGCAGTTGCTTAGCTTTTGCATTCATAACCGTCATTAGTCCTTTTAGGCAGCTGATCGATCGCTGGAGTCAATGTGTTCAGGATCAGCTGAGCCCAGCATTCGATTAACACACGTTTTAACTGGTCAGTTACTGAAATTTTGTGACCATGCTATTTGTTGCAATGTCCTCACACTGAATAATTCACAGAATTTAAATCTGGATTTTTTGGCAGTGAGTTTTTGAGTTCAATGAACTTGGTCACATAGGAGTGCAGGCAAATGCGTAATTTCAGGGGTAATAAAGATTTATGCAAATTAGGCAAAAAATATTTAAATGATTTGCTATGCAAGTTCGGCTCTTTATATCCACAAAATTCTAAAACTTTTGACATATAACACGCCTTTCTACGGGTAATTATCACTGAGTTATCAACGCTCAAACAGGTCCGTTTTTTTTGGCCCACCCTGTATAATTGTAAGTGTTGTATGGTTCAGCTACATTGTCATTTATTGCTGAAGTCTCGTTCGTTTCCTTCAAGCATTATTTTTGTATAATTTGCTTCAGATTGTCTCCAATGAGCAGGTAGATTATGTTCTTGGTTTTGTCAGTTGTGTGCAAGATAGCTGCAAAAGTTCTTGAAGCTTTTCGATGAAACTTGTTTTTGGAGTGGTGCTTGGGCATGGTCCAGCCTGAAAATGAGGGGATTTTGGTGGCAATTCGTTTGTTATATTCCCCAGGTGGCAGCACCATTTTTAATGGAGATTGAGATCATGTCCCACATTCTGTATATGTGTTTGGACAGTCACTTTCTTTTAATCTACGGTCATTAGCTAACAAACCTATTACGATACTCAATTTGTTTGTCTGTTGTTAGTGTTTTTAGCCATAAATCCACCCATTTGTTCTGTCTGTAACGATAGTTTTTGAAAGTAAGTTTTGTTAAAATTGTTCTTAGCTTTTGGACAAACTATGAGACGCTTCCGCTTGTATGCTTTTGGATTTATTATGTATCTTGTGCTTGCGTTGTTGAAAGTTGCACTTGTCAACTTTACATTAAACGAATACATGATGATGACCACTATCATTCTTTTGGTTGAAATTAACCAGTAATTGATTGTTATTTGCAGTTAAGTTATATTTACTGTGTGCGGAAATGACAACATTATTGTTTTCAGCATCATCAAGTTGTTTTTCCTGTTAACATGCCAGATCATGAACTGCTGCACTTAGCTTGATGAAATTTTGCACAAATATATACGTTGACAACGTGTAGTAGCCTATTGAATATCAAGGTCATACATCAAAGGTCAAGAGTACGATACATTTTTGCTGTTTTTTTGTGTGTGCATGGTACTGGGGCTATCTGCAGATGTACTGAGCCTTGAACAAGCTTGACAGCTTTGTTTTGATTATTCCATTGAAACATGTGCTGTGCAGCTAATGCTGAGGTTCAAGCAGACCGCACGGCCCAGTGCAAGCGAAGTGCTGAAAAGTTTGTATTTTGCCGAGAACTCGGCGGCGGCGGATTGCGGTGATGAAGCCACAAACAACAACGATGACTCAAGTCTGTCATCTCTGTCATCCTCATCAGCATCTGAAACCGACCACAACAGCGATCGTGAATTCAATGATCACGAAGAAGTCTGACTGTCTGTAATTGTCACTTGAGTTTAAACACTTTCAAGTTAAAGGTGCCTGGCTTTTTGTCGTAGGAATCCTGACTCCGGGCTATGGAGTTCATCAGTCTGTTGCGATCTGCATAAACTCGGTGTGGCAGCTGTGGAAAACCTTGAAATGTCAGGCAACAGAGCTTTTTCAGATATGCGTGGCTATGTGATAATTGATAATGAGCTTGACGTTGATAATATCTTGACCTGTGTGATGCCTGCAGTTGTTGGAAATACACGATGTCATGTGTGCAACAAAAGTGCTATGCTACTAGTTGTCTGCAGTCAGAGAGAATTGTCATGACTGTCCTCCAATAGACAGCATTTTAAAATTATTGACTGTCTCTAGGATAACAAGGTAGATTATTAGAACTACCATTACTCTTAGGTTAGGATTGATACTTTGTGTTTTTTATGTTTTTTATTTGGTTCTTTCTGGAAAGGTTAGATTTTGTGTTTCATTATGTGTTTATGTGTGCATTTTGCCTGCAAATGCTATCCCCAAAATGACCTATACTGTGTCAGGTGGGACGTTGATAAGAATAATAATAGCCACGACGATGTTTATAGTGCTGTCTCGTAGCAGGTGGTAAATTGCCACTGCGAGAGTTCACTCATGGTTCATTTTGGCAAGAGCAATATGAGTGCTGTGATGCTTCACAGAAGTGTTGATGGTTTATTATTTGACAAATGTCAGGGATATGTTAGAGCAGTGATTTTCAACCGGGGTTCCGCGGAACCCCAGGGTTCCGCAAGCATCTGCCAAGGGTTCCACAGCTGACCAGTAAAGAATAAGTTAGCAAGCAAAATTCGCCAAACAATGTCGTAGAAATACTCATCATGAAATATTTTGTTCGAAATTGTGTTTCTACGCGTTTATTTTTGCATAGACTTACTCTGTTAAATCATTTTTGCTATATATATATATAGTAATCTTGGCATAGATCTATTTGCATTTTTAGGAGCGTAGGCTTTCTATGCACGACATTAGACTACTTAACTCCGATGATAGGTGCATTATCGCAAATAAAGATGAAGAAAAGAAAAAAACGCATTGATTAGGGTTAGGCCTATGGTTATGAAATTGTTTTACCATTTACTTAATGAATTCAATTCTTTAAACATTATGCTAAGGAAAATTAAAAAGACACGTATCTTTAACGAGAGTATCCATGTGGTAAATTCTTTTAGTTGGTATCATGGCGGGGGCTAAGCGGCCGTCGACGATTGCCTCGCCCATCGTGTTACATTAAATACAATAACGTACTGCTACCTATTAATGTGGTCAAATTTAATATTGGTCATTTTTGCTTGCTTTTTCGTCCTCACAGGGGCTCTGCTCTGCTAGGAAAATGAGTCGTAGACACCCTGTAGCTTCATCCTCGCATATGTCGCTGGACTCACGGATCAATGCATGGGGTTCCGCGGGTGACCTTCACTCTTGTGTGGGGTTCCGCGGCAGCAAAAAGGTTGAAAAACACTGTGTTAGAGAACTGAGGAAATTTCAGGCAAATGTCGGCCTGAGGGAATCGTATGAAACCCACCCTGTGTATTCTGTCATATGCAGTGGTGGCTGTAAAATCCTGTTTGTCGTTATTATGGCAGAAGACAGACTGGATGGCATGGTGAGTTGCTGACAGTACAAATGTTTCTGAAGATTTAGTCAGTAACCGTGCCTGATCAGTCATACAGTCAAAGTCATTAAAAATTAACCACTGACAAAAGTGCAGTGTTATTGTTATGTTATTGATAACTATATACCTAAAAGCTATTATGTGTGTTGTGGTTTGCTAGACATTTTGTTACTAGAATGTGTTCGGACCTTGTGTTCACCACTATTCTGATCCGATGTGAATTGTTTTGGCTCAGAATGTGTTGCATTGTTGTCCAGTGCAAAACAGGGTGACCCCTTGTCTGGAAAACAGGGAAATGTTAGGGAATTTTACGGTTCTTGGGGAAATGTCGGATTTACGTAAAAATTGGGGAAATATTAGGGGGAAAATCTTGTCAGGGAAAATTGCCCCAAAACCGTGCTGAATATTATGTCAACAGGCTTTTGAGTATAACTCACTTAGTACTCTGCCAATTATTGTATGTTGTTTTTTTGGCTGAATTTTGCTTACTTGTGTTTAGTTTCTAACATTCATATCTATGCTATATTTTAATTAGTTACTACTAAGGTTAGGATACCCTGGTTGAGTACCAGTTCAAATGGTGAATCTTCAGGGAATTTCATAGCATCTTCAGAGTGGTCACCTCGGCAAAAGACAGCAACTGTGTTACAGTGGTTTGCATGACATTTTACGGTAGATGACAAGCGTGTTAAATGCAAGATAACTTTTTTTGATGTTAAATGAGAGACAACACGCTGTGATCAGACAGTCATTACGGCAGTGAATGATTGTCATATTTGACGTCAATCTAAATCAAATTTCTTGATAATTTAAGATAATTGAAGACCAAAGCTGTTATGAATTAATTGTTACTCTGTAGTTCACTCTGTTTATATGTTTGTTTGTGTATAATGCTGCCAAAAAGTTGTACGGATTTCTGAAGTTTGTGTGCACGTAATAATAGCCGATAATTTTGTGTGACAAGTTTTTTCATTGTTGTTTTTCTGTATCACTTGTTGGCATGTTTTGTAACTTTGTTTCCAGAATGTATTAAGTAGGTAGTTGTTTGCCATATCAGTGATCAGACATGAATTGTTTTAGCTTGCCAAATGCAATGCTGTGCAAAAATCAGTAATTTGATGATGTGTGTTTGAGCATATGTTGGGCATTTTTCAGTAGCTGTCTGCATTTGTTTGCTGTTTTTACATTTGTGGTAGAAGTCCATATTCCATATTAACACATTCTGCGTGAACTTGCACGTACTGTTTATTATGTACACCGTGTCCCAAAATTAGCAACCCCCAGCTTCAAAGATGCCTAATTCAGTTTGTAGTTCATGGATTTCAACAAAATATCGTACACTGTTCTGTCTTAACATTAGTTACCATCATACCCATTTTGATGTACGCATTTTACCGTGTGTGCTCAGTGTAACGTCATTATGACGTCAGAGTTTGTTTACATTAAGCTTACATATTTTCAATACGTTGCTATTGACAAAAGGATCAAGCAGCAGCGTACCTGCCTTAAACTAAGGCCAACTAAAGCATCAAGGCCAAAAGTGGCCACTTTGAGCTCAAACTTTAAATGCAAGTTCAGAAAGATTGTCTCAATGACTGTTTCAAATTTTGTAAACATCTGTCAAGTAATAATGATTTTACACTAACTTACCTGTAGAGGGAGCCACTAACTTTGGGACACGGTGCAGACATTGTGCACTGCACTGTATATTTTGTGTTTGGGTAGCGAAACTACTTTGCATCAATGTGTCACTTTGTTTTTAGCATAAATTTGCCAAGCGTAGTCTGACTTTATTAATTCCTTTTTGTGGATGAACTGTAGAAATGGCTGTAATATATGCTGCCACTTAACATCTGATCTGCCACCACACTGCCTTGCAAAGTAACACGTGCAGTTTTATCCTGTGACACACGAATGGTATTTGGGGGGAGTTTATTTACATTTTCTTTTTTTAACTTTTACTTTCGTATATGTACTGTATATAATTATGCAGGTGCCTTGTTTGTCTGTTATGCTCAGCGATTTAGTGGCAGGAAGAGCAATTGCCCCTCCCCTAATTTTTAGCCTGTCAGAAAATTTTTCAGAATTTCCTTTTTGTTTAAAATTTTTTTGAAATACAAAACGTGGGGGTGGATATCCCCATTGTGAGGGAATTTAAGGGCAAATCAAATTTTTGAGCAGACAAAAGCCATGGAAATTTACAGCTGTTAGAAAATTGTGACTCACTGCCCCTCCCCCAACTTTTTCACCCATAACGCTGCTGGGTATGCTTTATCGCATCTCTGCATGTACATTTAGCATAATACAAAGCCGATCCATCAGCGATGATCAGAAAGTCCCCATGGTTAGTTCTGGCTGCGGAACAAATACCGTGGTTCCTACTACTCTGCAGAATTCATTTTCCCCGACTTTCCAGGACAAAATGAATCGTTTCTCCCGACTAATTTGTTCACGCAAAATACCAGTGTTGGTTTTCAATCGTTTGCAATTACACTAGAAACAAGGGTGGTGGAACAAATGCAAAAGTGAAGGGACGAGTAATATGCGAGCAAAGCGAGCAGAAAAAAATTTTGAACAGCTGTGCACAGTCTGCATACAATGGTTCAAAATTTTTTCTGCATCTTTGTTAAGTTTTGCACCTGGTAATTTTACTTCCTTGATTTTTCTTTGATCGTAGGAACCATGAATTACTTTGCTACACCTGATGGAACCTTTACTTACCTTCATTATCCCCTAGTATAGCCGAATGAATATTAATAGCACGTCATAACAATCACTGAAGTGAAGCCAGATAACTTGACACCAAAAAGTGGAACATACCACTGTATCCCATAGATGGCCAAATGATCTCGAGGCCATGACATTTAGGTAATTACCTCCGCCAAGGAGGTAATGTTTTTGTTGGTTTTTGTTTGTTTGTTTGTCTGTTAGCAAAATAACTCAAAAAGTTATGGACAGATCTTTCTGAAATTTTGAGGGTATGTCGGGCATGGCACAAACTACCAGTGATTCAATTTTGGGGGTGATCCGGCAGGAATCCTGGATTCTGGATCACTTTGAAATTTTAGTTACTATTGCGTTAAAGGGGGCATAAGGGAACTGCTGGCAAAGTGAATATGGTGATGCCACCTGGCGAATAACATTGCCTTGGCGGAGGTACCTGCGGGCTATGACTGCTTTCTGGTTTTTCAAATATATCTTTATAGTGGTGACATTTTGCAATCTGAGAGGAATATACGTGTATGATTATTATACATGAACATGTCTTTCCATGCATGTCAGTATGTGTGAATTTCATGTTCGTCAATTTTGCGACTGAATCGTATGATCAAATTTTGTAAATGATTCAATTTAATTCTTGATATCATGTTTAATACTTTTTTCTCATTTTTCATGCAGTTGACCTATTTCTAGCAAGTTAAGTCATTGTGCCTTCATAATAAGTATACTTTGGTACAGTTCAGTTGTTGTAATTAGCATATTTACTGTTGCATGTTAATTTAACGTGCATTTTGATAATTGGTGGTCTGTGTGATTGCTTGGAGGTAATTTGACATGTACATGTATATGTTCATTCCGGTTTCTACATTACATATACATATGAACTGCATTGTGCTAGTGTGGTTTTTAGTTTTTTTTAATAATCCGTGTTATTCCAAGACCTGTGCATTTTTGACACGATCGTCGTATACAGTTGGACAGTTTTGTATTCATTTTGTGTTTCCTTTGCATTTACTTGCAAATGCCAGTCTTTCTCTTTACCTGAAGCAATGCCTGTTATCTACACCATGTCCAAAAATTAGCGACCACAAGCTTAAAACGCCTAATTCAGTTTTAGTTCATGGATTTCAATGAAATATCGTACACTGCACTATCTTAACATTACTTATGGTCACACCCATTATGATGTACACACTACACACTTTACCGTGTGTGCTCAGTGTAATGTCGTTGTGACATCCGGCTTGCGTTGAGGCCAAAGGTGGCCATTTTAAGCTCAAACTTTAAAGACAATTTCACAATGTGTCTCAATGACTTTTTCAAATTTTGTAAAAATCTGTCAGGTATTAACGATTTTATACAAACTTATCTGTAGGGGCCGCTAATTTTGGGACATGGTTTGTGCGATGTATGTGTAGACGTGCTGCATTGCTAAATCAAAACAGCATCAGATTCACTAGGCACTGAGAAGCAGATTAACATTTCCTTTTCTGTGTTCAACAAGTACTGAATTTTGTTCAGTTAATTCATCGATATTGATTTGCAGTCTAATTGTTTCCCAGCGACACATTGTTTTTGATGTACTTATCAGAACTGCATATGCATGGTTTTTATTTTGATTGGTAATGTTCTGGACTGACTGTTTTTTTACGTCGCTAGTTTTACTTTGTGGCAATACGTATTGCTCAGGCAGGATGCTTTTCTTGTTCACCAACGCAGGAATCAGAAGAAAAACAGTCAATTACAAATTCACTGCTGAGTTTGCCAGTTATTTTGAAAACAATGGACAATTGAAGTACACTGTGAGGCATAAACAACACACCAAAATTTCTTTTACCATAACTTGAAAAAGGGTTGTCCAATTTTAATAATTTTTGGTACAACATATTTCTGACACAACTGGCCATCAAATGGCCATTCAGTTTCCCACCTCACCCAACGTCTGCTTCTGCACTACCTGGGATAAACGTTACAGACAAAACATGCATTAGAATCAACCAAAAACTTTATAAAATTTCATCTTTCCGGACATGTGGCCACCAACAGCCAATCAATTACAAGGTTTGACTGTTGCATAGGAGCACATCTGTTAAATAGGCATAACATTCAGGAATACTGATGAATTCAAGAAGAGACTGGTGAAGTCTGGATAGGTCTGAAGCAGAACATTATCGACGCTACTATCAATGAACAGAGAAAGTGTCTCCGAGCCAAGCTCATGTTCGTTGGCCAACATTTCAAACATTTTTGTACGCAGTTAAAAAATAGATAATTAGATAAACTATCAGATAAAAAAAAGGAAAATATGGACAAAATGTGTGTTTTGCGTCTTGTTTTAATTAAGCAATAATACTAAAGTGGTTAAAAATGCAACATTTTGTTCGTTTTTTCCCAAGGTAGTGCAGATACGGATAATGGGTGAGGTGGGAAACTAAACAGTCATTTGATAGCCAGTTGTATCAGGAATATTCTTACGAAAACTTATTGCAATTGCATCACTTTTTTCAAGTTATGATGAACAAAATTTTGGTGTTTTTTATGCCTCACAGTGTAGAATTTGGCATATTGTTGATATACACGGTGTCTGGAAATAAACATTCGATTGTCACTTTAAGAAGGGATATCCATCTTTAATAATTTTTGGTACGAATATCTCTGCCGCAACTGGCCATCAAATGATCGTTCAATATTCCACCTCACCAAATGTTTGTTTCTGCACTACTTGGGGAAAACAGAACCAACGAAATATGAGTTGAAATGAATGGAAACACGTCAAAAAGCATCCCCATTATTATCGATTGTGACTTGAAGCATTGACAGATTTTAATAATTTTTGGTGCAAACATTTTTGACACTACTTGCCATCAAATGATCGTTTTAGTTCCCACCTCTCCAAATATCTGCTTCTGCACTACCTGGGAAAATCGAACAGGCAGTGCAGAAGCAGACAATGGGTGTGGTGAAAAACTAGTCATTTGATCGCCAGTTGTGTCGGAAATATTGGTGTCAAAAAGTATTAAAATCTGATAATCCTTCTTTAAGTTACAATCGAAAATGTCCGGGATGTTTTTTTGCCGGACACAGTGTATATAACACAACGTTGTCTACAGTTATATGCAATTCATCAAAGGTTATCTGTCATATTTTGTTCGCTTGCTGTTTGCATGTGCAAAGTTTGTCAGCCATTAATCTTAACTCCTAGGAAAAGTAATGCACAGTTATTACATCTTGATGGTATTCGTGTGAATTTTTGCCAGTATACTTTCACAGGTACTTGGTATGTTTTATACACAGTTACAATTAGTTTGTAGTGCATAGTATAAAACTACACAAGCTGGGTCTGTTATATAAATTTGGAGTTTTAGCTCATTTAACATGGGCTCTGTTATTGTAAGCTGGATCTCCTATACGAAGCTGATAGTGGGATAGTTGTGTTATATATTTTTAAACAGCTGTTTAAACAATTCAGAAATAGCATACCATTTTTGACTAAATATAAACGTGTTTCGTAGTCTATTTGAAATGATGACAGCTCTTTATCGAAAAAGTTTCACATGGCGAATTCACTGTGTTATAATGCATGCTGGCTCTCCGATAGAAGCTATTAAACCAGGAGAGGTGTGGTTGTATGCGACTTGTTTTAATAGATGCCGGGGCTTGTGTTAGATGTTTCACAGTATGATGCATTTGATTAGCTAATCGCTTGCTTCATTGTGACTGATGTCTGTTATGCTGTTGATCTGCTAACATGACACTCTGATAGTTTTGATACTGACACTGTTGCACCAATACGACTGACTTTATTTTTCCGTTCGTATCCGTATCTGAGTGTTCACCTTCATCAAGTGACAAAATTGAAGTTTGTAATTACGTACTTACACAGTGCACACGTTCACAGAGATATTCCCAGTGATCACGGACACATCTGCTGCAGACCGCTCTTTTACATATTAGCGCTGTGTACACTGAAACCCAATTTTAGAAATGCAAACAAAAGACTGAAGTTGACGAACTGAAAACATTACTTTGTAGCGTTTGTGACTCGAGCGTCTTTATCTTAATTCACACTGTGGTGCTGCACAAATGTGGCTTTCTGTTATAGTCAACACTAGATACCGGTAGGCCTACGACCTGCCATTCAACTTTGAATGGCCAGCACATGGACATATGGACCTGCAGCGACCACAGTACATGAAGACTTTCACCCAATTGTCCAAAATCACACGTTTCTGTTTAACCGATACTTCTGCAAAGCCATAAACCAGTCCAGAAAGTCTGTGGAAATTTCTGGTTGTACTTTTTACAGTCAGGATGCTCGTTGCCCATACCATCACCAAAGCACCAAATATTGTTATATCTTACTCCAACTGGTCGAGACAAGGCAGAGTTGACTCATTAACTAACCTGCAAAGATTAGTATATTAGCCCCTGCTGTAGCTATATTGCAGTATGCGTAAAGCTGCCAAGTAACACCAAGTGGACTGAGCGAGTGTCAATAAGATCAACTCGCACAGTATTATTATACAAAACAGAACAGCGACCGAACAAACTGATAAGACATTAAATGAATTAACAACCAATCATTAGACAGGAAAAATTGATGCAGTTCCTCTTATACAAGCCTTCACACAATGTGAAAGTGGTTGGTGTGCTCAAATTTTCTATGAATTAAACGGCCAAGAAGAGATCTTTATTAATAGGACAAATTAAATTCTTCCAATAATTAAACACATTTGAAAATGAAACGTCTAACTAGTTAAAAGCAAGTAATTTCTAATTAAACTATTAACGATCTTCTCGATATCTCAAAATTAAGTATTATCAGTCCTTATGACTCGCAACTAACTGTAACTGAAGTAGCTGTGTTTTATAAACAACAGGGTGCGGCCGTTGAGGGGCCGCCCGTTATGGGGCCGTCCTTGCAGCTGAGTACGGACAGACGGAGGGAACGGCCGTTGCCATGGCAACGAGGGCACCCGGGGCAAGGGATCCTTACGCCACCTGCCAAATATCAAGTTGATCAGACAACAGGCAGCG
>Ga0209367_1001549_pt1 | contig 28563 bp, 19 predicted proteins | sample WorMetLIZISLAND2_FD_187412 | JGI IMG/M metagenome (GOLD analysis project Ga0209367, IMG submission 187412) | Marine gutless worms symbiont microbial communities from Max Planck institute for Marine Microbiology, Germany - Olavius geniculatus... ...
AAACTAGAGGCTTCCAGGCAGCCGATGGTGAAGATTTGGAGATCCTAGCTTGAACCGTTTTTGCCTGATCCACCCGTGTGACAGACGGACGGACAGACAGACAGACGGACAGACAGAATTGCGATGGCTAAGACGCGCTGAAAGCATAGCTGCTTTCGCGCGTAAAAACAACGAAGCTAGACGCAAGCGTGCAACCTAGCCTAATATATGGAAACGTTTTTTTGCTTTTTTGGACTATTAACAGTAAACGTCTAATAAATTATATCAAGAAATGGCTATAACTTTTTATATGGCAAACTTTACATGCAATGAGGGTAAAAGATGCACAAAATCATCTAAGCAGTTTAAACATGTAAATTATAGACGAACGTTAAAATGACTCAAGCAAATTGTTTCTACAGCAACTTGTTGGCGCACTTAGTGTATTTTACATGCATGAACCTACGACATGCAGTGTTGTTGTTGTTGTTGTTGCTGCTGCCGCTGCTAATGATGATGATGATTATGATAAAGCAGTGATAAATAAAGACGACGCTGATGTTGATATTTAAGCTCTGTCGATCTTCTTTAAAGCATTCTATTGAGACATCATGACATCGGTTGGTGCTGGTCGTTTGAGATCGATGCCGGCTCCTTATAGCGACGACGTGACGCGTTACACGCGAGTCGTCTTCAATCAGTCCGCTCATTCTTCCGTCCTTCCATCTGTCCGTCTGTCCGTCTGTCGCCGCAGCTATTTCTATTAGCACGGGCGCTGGGCCGCGCTCGCCAGTAGGTCGGGCCGGGTCGGTAGGCGCCTGCTCATCAAAGATTCACACGGGCGTGACCTGGAGACCCGTCGACCCGTGCAGGAGACCACCCAGTGAGTGGCCGGACCGACGCACTAGCTGGCGTGCACGTGTGGTCGACGCTATCACAGAAAGTACACCAACGTCTGGCGCCAGCAGCAATATAAGCGGAATTAATACGCATTTTCGACGTGAGATCTCAGCCGGTGAGGTGACGTCTCGCCTATGGCTGAGGTCTGACACCCTGTTAACATCTACTTCTACGTGTTCTTCACGTTTCCATCCGGTCATCTTCACTGTCACTGGTAAAAGAGCTATTTCCGTCTCACGACGTTTCTTGCCGTCACGATTGGTTTACGAACCAACAAAACAGCTTCACTTCGTGTTAAGTACAAAAACGCACTTCAGCAGCCTATATACGTACCATTAACGGATGGCTAGGCCTACATCTCATATCGAGAAACCACGAAGATCTTGACCCGAATCATCGCCAAGGTCTAGCGGATTGTTTATTGGCTACGGCTCACGTTGCAAAAATTTCATCAAAAGAATCCGTTATAAAATTCAGAACCCGGATTGTGATCACGATCGAGGAACACCGAAAACGAAAAGTAAAAGTGACTGAAAAAAAAATTTCAAAAATGTTCAGGAACTTACTACATGTAAAATGTTTCTAGAGCATCATCATCACATTAGATTCGACGAAACTGGTGGCAAAGCAACTTTTCTTTTCACGCTAACCTGCGCACTGGCTTTGAGTGTCTTTGGCTTTGAGTTCGGCTCAAGAGTTAATTAATTAGCCAAGGTTCGCATTGCTGCTGTCAGCGTTGATTAATGCATTGTGTTTAGTCTATCTTGACAGGCCTTCACCTGTAGCCTTACTAATCGATCAGATGACGAATAGCAGAGAGCGGGGCTTATATTGTCCCGCTCCATGTCTTTAAATTAAAAGCTGTTTTTTACTAAACGAAACAAGCCGGACGAACTCAACAGCACTTGGGCATGCGGAACAGAACTGACGAGATTCTGTTCTAAAAACTTCTTTGGTTGTTTAAATGAATTATAAGCAATGTGAGTATACATGTCTATAATGATCCGTCATGCGTGTAATATATTGTGATCTGCACGTCATAACGACCGTGTTGTACACCGTACGGATAAGTTTACTGGAAGACCAACTACTCTTTGTCTATTTAATTGTTCCCTCTCCAGCTCAAAGGGCAAAAAGGGGAATGTGCTTAAACGCAATGGACCTATTCGAAATCTTTTTCGTCTTCTTATCGTTATCAACCATCACGTAGAATTAACTCAACGAAAGTTAATGTTACGAAGCATCGCGAGTTACTCTGCGTCAGGCTCAGCTCAGGTGTTTCTCATGCATTTGTGGTGCACTGCAGTCTCGAGTGTGTTTATAATATAGGCCTGTACTCGTCATTTTTTTCTGGACCGCTGTTCAGCAGTCTGTGAAAAGTGACTACTAAACAAGTCGCCGGCAGTTGATTGAAGTCGCTCGTTGTCGTTGAGGTGACAGTGGCTGAAGCAGCTGGCGAAGAGCGAAAAACACAGACGCGTGACTGCGACACGTGAAACATGATGTAAGACCATACACTCGGCCATATACATTTTAATTTAGTCCGAGGCAATGTGCATGACAATAATTGCTCTGTGAACATATTTACGCGTTTTTTGTGTTTTGGTGCACAATACTGTTTAGACTTCTTTGTTGTATATGTAATTAATAAATCGACACATTTTACAATTTTTTGTCGCGTGAAAAAGTTTGCTAATTCACCGACGCCTGTACTTTTGTCAATAATGCTCACTTTTTACACAAGAGTTAATTTTTTTGCCGTCCCCAATTAGTTTGTATTTTGCTATATCCACGAGAAATATCTCAACCTTAGGTCATAGCTATCTTTATTATGTACTGACTGCTTGCTAACCATTTCTTTTTAAGCCGTGATGGCTCGTAGACGAGAAACATTTGCAAAACGTTTTTTCCAATATTTTTGGTTTGGATTATGGTTAGGATTATGGGTTTTGTTTGGGTTATCGTTCTGAAGTAGATGTCGACGGAGCTCACGATTGCAGCCTGCTGGTTTTTGCCCTTATGACGGGATGTCGCTTCCAAATGAGCCTAATCCATACACGTGCAGTGTGTCAAGTATAGCATCATCGATGCGACGTGCTCGTGAGATGGTCTGGCTGTCATGCGCGGCGACAATCGTCAAACACGCTCGACGTGTTTCATTGCTAGCAGCAGCAGCAACAGCAGTAGCCGCAAACATTCACTGATGATGCCGCGCCGCTATCGTTACATCTTTGTCGCCTGCGAGCGTGCACGGTTGCAGCGGCTGCGGCACGCAGCAGAGCGGAGAGATAGCGGACATCGCAGTGTGACGTCATCGTGCGTTGTCTGTGAAAACGCTGCGTGCGTGGGGACGTTTTACTTGCATACCGTAGCATCAAACAAATATCAAAGCTATCCAGTCCAGTACACCCTCAGTTAACTAATTGTCTTGTTCAGTCGGCCTCGTCGTACGCACGAACGACTCTTGAGTTGAAGAATTGATTCTGCTTACCTTCAAAGTTGCGCATGATTAAAAGAACTCAGACGTTCGATGTTCTGTTTGATTAGCTGCAACTGCAAGAAGGCTAGGCCATGGAACACAAGTGAACACAAGACTAACATTATTCCGACACCAGTTGTTATAACATACTTAGACAATTAGCAGCATTGTTAAATCTATCGAATAGATTATCGACTTTGCAGTATTTTGTAGATCATTCATAACTGTCATATTTCGTGCACCGACAAGGATTGAGGAGATGTGCAGAGTAAAGCCAGCGACACACGAGCCGGGCGTCCGGGCCGGGCATCCGGGTAGGACACCTGGTTTCAGCGACACACGAGCCGCTTTGAGCGGGCCTGGTCACCCTGCCAGGACACCCGGCTTGTGTGTCGCTGACACCGGACGATACAGAGAAAACCATTGCATTGTAATGCTTTTTGTGGCCGACAGCCGGACAGTCGGCTCGTGTGTCGCTAGACCCGGATGCCCGGGCACCGCTCAGCATAGAATTTCATTTCGATATACATACTTATGAAATTAAACAGTGCGTCTTTAAGGGAAATTTGATTTGTTTGTGGGCCTACACTTTACATCTAGTCAGGTCGTCTAAAAATTATATTGTCCTCTGATTCCGGGTACCTGTTGCACTTCGTACGTACTACTAAAGCTGCTTTCTGGGAGGATGTGTTGATAGAATTGTATCAATTACACAGCAGTCTCTGGGATATGAATATTGCGGACTACAAAAATATTGCAATAAAGAAGAAAGCCAAGGAAGAAATAGAAACGCACTTTGGACTTTTAGGTGACTTACAGCTGTATGCGTCATTGCGTTACATGTATGAAAAATGTAAAATAAGTATTAAAACTTCTTTGCTGAAGACGGCTGGCTCCCGGCCGGCTACCCGGCCGCATCCCGGCCAGGCACCCGGCTCCCTTAAGGAGCAAGCAAAGGAGACGATATTTCTGCCGTGTCACTTTTTTAGGGTGCGAACTGTGAAGCCGTGGGGAGTGGGCGGCAAGAAGGGGCGGTTGACGGCGGTGCGGTGGCGTCGACGGCGTCTGATTGAAAGAGGCTGAGCCTGCTGCTTGTATGTGTGTGGTCGGTCAGTGGACGAGATATAAACAATCTGTCGACGAGGGTCTCCGAGGAGCACAAGCGATGATCCCGTCCGCGCCGTACGCTGCCAGGCGCCCTGTCGCCTTCACGGCCGGGCGAGTCTTCATTTGATAACCTTGCCACATTAGCCGTCGACTTTCATCGATCATAGAAGCGGGCAAAACTAGATTAGAACGTCGTCGTCATCGTCGCAGTCGTCGTGGCGGCGGCGTGCTGTGCAATATCCGAATGCGTTATGATACCCGGCCAGCCGCTCTGAGGCTGTGGCGCCTGTTAGCGCTTTCCGGCCGGCCGCCGCCAAGCTTTCAAGTGCGCAGACGACGCTATAGAAGCCGTACTGCTGCTGCTGCTGCTGATGATGATGATGGTCATTATGATGTCACTGTGCCGAGGTTGGCGACATCTTTTCAGCGATAGATTCGTTCATATCGAGTCGCCGGAATCGATATTCTTTATTGTGTGTACCTACTTCCTTTCACACGTCACGTCTAATACTAATACTGCAATACTGGCAGATAATGAACGTTTCCCAGATAGGACATTTTCTCGCTAAGTCAAGAGCCGACATTTTTAGTGGGCCTTCTAGTAATATTTTACTACAGCCTAGAAATTTGCACACGGTCACACGGTTCGACGATAGACCACAGATACTCTTAAAACAAAAAGCTTAGCTGTCGCTATTGAAGACGCGATACAGCCTAAACAGTTATTGTTGCAGTACTGATGATTTTAATTCGATCCAAAAGGGCGTATGCCACTTCATATTAGTGATTAATCGTAACTGCCTTTATTTTTTGCCGTTGACGAGATATGGCTAGTTTTCCGTTGAAAACACACACATTTTTTCTATCCCCCTCCATTCAACTCCACATTTAAAAATCTTTCCCTTGCAGTGCATCCCCGAATTTTGTACTAAAGAAAGCACCGACAAAGGGCTAATTATTCGTGTAAAAAGTTTCCCCCTAAGACCTACCCGTTAGCCAGGGTACATCCGTGACCCACAGACGGACGGACAGACAGACGGACGACAATCGTATAGACGTCTACAGCACAGCTGTATATACCACGTCAATAAAAAACGCTAGAATGCTCAAGCGGCGCCGACTTCCCTAGGCGAGGCTTTTGCTGTAAAAAATGTTGTGATGTGATTGTTACATCGTATGCATGTAACCGTCAAGCTACTGAGCCGTTAATAGCGATGAAGCGACGGATTAGGCTGCTGCTGCCATCATTTTCTGTCTACGGCGTCACATCATTGGCGTCGCGGGCTGTGTAGGTTGAGGAGGAGGGTATGGGGTTTGCAGGACGTCGCATCATCTAAATTCGACACAAGCTGCAGCGGCAGCAGGCAAGCAACGAATGCGTCCGCTGGTCGTCGTCGGTCGTCATCCGACGTCCGTCGGCGTGTCGTGGTCGCGTCGCGTCGCGTCGCGTCGCGTCGCGTCGACGCCTGTCACAAATTTATGCTGATCGATCGGTTGACGGTGACGCCGACATAACTGCGACACCGGCGTGACGCGGGCCGCGTGACGGGCCGTGCCGGGCGGGCCGACATGAGATAAGCGCGTACTGCAGAACGGACGGACGGACGGCGCACGGCGACGACAGCTGTCTTGTCAACGACGAGGACGAGACCAAGGACGACGAGTACGAGGAGGCGTCGAGCGTCAGCGTCACCCTCGAGACACACTCAACTCCCACCGCGACACTCGGTCTACCCTCACGTCACACCGGCTTTGCGCCCACACCCTACTCACCGCGGTTTGTTGCCGTACCACAAGCTGCACATCGACAAATCCACAACAGATCGAAATAGTGGAGTTTCAGCTTTACTTCGCTAGCCCGTCAACTCTGGGTATGGAAGAATATTCGTGCTCGTTCATGCACGCAATACAATACATACGATTTCAGCAACCGGCATCGGTAATGCGCGTGCGAAGAACCCCGAGTACCCGCTACCGGATGGTCGTGAATCGAATCGCTGTCAGTCCAGTCGACTGTTCCCGGCGTGCATTTTCCGTCCGTTCGTCGGAAAAAAATCATGAAAATCTGTTAATAATTTTTAAAGCATATTGCACACGGTAGAATGACAAGCAGAAAAAGACATGGACGAAACATGGGCTCACTTCATCGGCGGAAGTAGTAATAATAACGAAAGAAAAAAGAAACAAACTGCGATAAACATAACAAACCGTTATGGCCAATTTACATCTACGACGCCGATGCAACTCAACTCAAGTGCACTGACTGTTGCCGACTTTCGCCGACAGTTGAGTTGCGTCGGCGTCTTAGGTGTGAATTGGCCGTTAACTAGACGCAATAACTCACACAATGCTACAGACGCAGCTTATAGCTTTGGCATTATTAATACCTAAACGACAAACATTTTAAAATGCAAGTAGCCCAATACAACAGCCAGATGAGCTAACTAACTACGTTGACGCAGTTTACGTATAATTACGTAACTCATTCGTCCCACTTCTTTGATCATTTTTTTATCCATGTTCGAATGTTGCAGAGATCTATGGAACGTTGTGACTTTCTGTCGTCAGGCTAGGGGCATACAGTGCAGTGTGTTTTGTCCAATAGCCGAATGGACTAACCAATATCGGCTTTCTTTGCTGGTCATAATGCGCGTACTGAGTTGGCGTGTCGTCTTCAATAATCGTTATTAATGCTTATTTGTGGCGGACATTTACAACCGTGCAGAATCCGTCATGCAGTCGACTAATAATGTAGGCCTACAGCCGAGGAGCGGGGATATATGCTTGGCTGATCCGCGCGGATTACACAAATACGTCCTATGTAGCGACGCTTGCCATAAGCTGGCGATGATCTTGGCGACGTCGCTTGTGTTATTAGAAATTTGGAAGCGACGTCGTTGTCGTCGTCGTCTCGCCAGGGCCACGAGTCGGCTCGTGACGCGATAAATCAATTAGCAGTGCGATCGTCCGATGCATCGGTAAATTAAGCAGCTTTCTATATGCGTCGTAAACGGCCGGGTGACAATGATGACGGTCCCACGGCACGGCACGGTACGGGTGACGAGCTGATTGGACCATCAGACGACGACGTTAACCCCGCCACGACGGGTCAATGCTGAAATGTGTCTGTAACCGTATGTCATGACGCCACGCCACCCACGGCGTTCGACGTCACTTTGCCTCACACCTATAGACCATCTTCACTGAAGCGCTCCCAAGACTGGTGACTTAGCGGTTCAAAACAAAATCACAAGCCTAAGACCAAGAGATGTAGAATCAAGGTCGAGAATTCTAACCATTAAAAACTAAGACTAGGACTAGAATCTAACTACGTAACAAAATGCTAAATAATGCATCCGTGAACCTGTCATAAACCTGTCAATGAAAGAGATACATGTATATGGTAAACACGAACTTTTTGTGTAGGTCTCAACTCACGCGCGCAGATAACGTTTACGCAACATTACGAGACACCCGGCACGCAATACCGGCCCGTATCAGGTCTTCCGCCGCGGCGCGGTAATTCAACGAATGTTCGGCTATCCATAATAACTCGGCAATAATCGGTACACGATGACGTCAGATGCGCGATACGGCGGTATACTTCCGGTTCCGGTGTGCCCATAAGCCGGTCGGCGACACATCGTACGAGATTAGACCGGGAGCGATCACTGACAGATGTCCAGGGGACATCTCGCTGGCCTGATAATCTGACAGTGTGGGGACATAATTTAATGAATTACTGTGACGTGTCGGGGGCACGGTGTCGTTGCTAGCAGTATGAGTGTGGCGTGTCAGTTACTATTGCCGTTAATAAACCGAGCGAACAGCGTACTAATGAGTCGCAACTTTAAATATGACTTTGCAAATGTTTATTATGCGACAGGTTGTTTTATCGGCCGCATTCCGTGTCTTGCCTGTTCGTTTGTCCGTCTGTCCTTACAAGCTCTTATCTCAAAAAGAACGTGAAAAAAACAAAATCGGTGTAAACGTTTTCTAAAAGCAGGATTAAAACTGATGCGCAATTGTCGGCAATAAAAAAGTGAAAAATCACTGTTACAAGTTTTTAAAAACCTCATCAAGCGTACGTCGGGCGCTTGCAGCGCCTAGAAAAAGACCTGTTTTACTGTCAGCGCTTAAAACCCTTGACATACCAACGCAGACATGCCAGTAATAAGCGTCTACGTCTTGTAGTGGTTTGTTTCTAATTCTCGTATGGTGAATACATTTAACTAGAAATTGGTTTTAGCGTCGAGACTGAATGTAAAATAACGAATTTGAACCCATAGAATTACTAACTACTAACTAATTCTATGTTTGGACCGCGTTTGTTATCGCGGCGTTAGCGAGGATAAACAAGCAATTTGAGCAAAGCTCATAAAACGCGCGACAGCCTTAGCAGTTCTTGTTCGCAGGTTGTCTTTGTCTATCTTCAGCCATTTCTACGCAATACACTCTTTATGTGTTCATCTTAGCCGAAAAATCGCAAAAAACACTAAAATCCCCTATTTTATGGGCTGAAGGTCATTCAAAGTCATTGACGTTGACACCATTAAAATGGTTGTTACTAGTGCTCGTTATGACAAGCAGCATGTCTGCGTCTATCTGCACGTGTTTTTACGCTACACAAGTCAGAGCGGTAAAATAACAACTTTTAGGACGTACTTTTATTTGACGCTGGCGTGCGCCGCTCTCCTTAAACCTTGGGGGTCGAAACTTACAGCAAGATTGTCTTGGTCTATCTGCACCTATTTCGGCGAAATTCACTCTTACAATGTGTGTCGCAGCCAAAAATCGAGAAAAATTTATTAAAACAGCTTATTTTGGAGGCTCAAGGTCATTCAAGGTCATCGATGTTAATATCCTTATGAAGCTCGTCACCAGTGCTTGTTATGATAAGCAGCATGTCTGTACCTATCTGTAACCGTTTACACGCTATACGAGCCAATAGGGGTAAATTTTACATTTTCGGGGGGATACCCATTTTCACGCCCCCGTTCAAGAGGGACCCTCTCACCCAGGCGCACGAAATTTTGTCACGATAAACTAGAGCCCTTGCGGCAACCCACAGTGAAGATTTCGTAATCCTAGCTTGCGTCGTTTTGGCACAATATGGCAGTGTGACGGACGGACAGACGGACACCTCGACGATGGCTAAGACGCGCGAAGCATTAAAAGCTGTCGCGCGTAAACATGGCTTTTCCAGTCAATATACAGTGTACAACGTATGTTCTCTTATCAGCACTACATACATTCGTGGACAACGTCGTGAAGTCGTCGGCCGTGCAACGCTTATCTTGTCGCGCATACACAAATTTCATGGACCTACATGTGGCGACGTTGTTCAATCTAAACCTACAGTAGTTCCTGTCTGTCCGTTCGAGATCCCTCAGTCACGTTATGGTACTTGTGGCTTCGCCTGTAGAGGCCTAATAAAATGCTGCAGCAGTAACTTCCAAGTCGACAGCGAGGCTCTGCCATTGCGGTTACTAACGGAATAACGTTCTTTAGGTGTTTGCACCACGTATAAAATGTGTTGCTTTTTTACAGCGCTACTGCACATCCCAAAATGGATTAAGGAAATAAACAAAAACTAGGAGAACAAAAACAGGAGTGGGTACGTAAAGAGAGGTGGAAAAAAACAAATTTTAAACTGTTCATTGAGAAATCTTGCAGCGTACTCTAGTAGAAGAAAAAACTTTATATTGCGCCGTTTACTGTCTTTGCTTTTCCGGTATATTTCTACCGGTGCGTCTCGTCTGACGGCTACAACGCAACATACCGGCGTCTTTTCTCACACAACACGACTACGGCGACGTGCTCTCTCTCTCTCGTCGTAGATGACGCCGGCGTGGAGCGAATGGCTGGAAATTCACAATTCTGCCGCACCGTCAGTTCATTCCGGTCTACGACGAGCGACCCGGCAATGGCGGCCTCCAACCGTGAGATACTCGGGCGCGCTGCGACCTACCGCACGCAGGCTCACTACTAAATTATTCATTATTTCCGTTGCGCGTCGTAATAACAGCGACGACGACGACGACGACGACTACGACGACGACGTAGGCGATAAGAGGGCGACTTTGGAAACGAGCGAATTACCGGACGAAGCGCCCGTGTCGACGGCGGATTTATTAAACGCTAACTGCGATGTTTAGCCAGCAGCAAAGTCGTGCCTTGCTCGTGGCTGTCGTTTCTGTCACGGCGACGACACGTTGTTAGTTTTCCGCCAGTCGCTCGCTCACGCGGTCTCTTCATTCATATTTACACGACATGATGTATTATACGTCGTCGACACATATCGTTCCTACCTCTACGCAGTCAGCCTTATGTGTCGAAAGCTGGTCAGACGCAAATGGCAACAGATACAACGACAATCGTGGCAATAAAGCATAGACTACTGGCAAAAATTAGTCGTAATCAAAATTTGCGGGCGGTACTGCAAAATCTGGAACGATGTAGCACTTTCTGCACAGACCCTGTAGTTATGGAGGCTTTGTGTCATATCATAAGGGACAGTCCGTCCCTTTTCCTAGTCATAAGCGTGCCAAGTTCGTGGTGAGAAAGGCTTAAACGAAAACTGGAGACACGCTTGTGACTGAGATTACGGCAGCGTCGATTTAACGCGTTCTTTCGTACGATCCCTGCTTCTCATGCGGCTAGCTGTCATATTGACGTATTAACTACAATTATGAAACCTAAAAAACAACTTCGCCTACTTATTGTGAACGTTATTTATTGCAGGCCTAGCTACAATGTTCACGTATCAAGTTCAACAGAAACAGTATAGGAGCTAAATCTGTTTAATTGTTCTGCTGGGTCGCGAACATTTCACAGAAACGAGAGCAGGGAGAAGCTGATTTCAGTTAATCTTTCAAATGACATTTTTTCGACTTCTCACATTTCGGTGTAATAATCTAATCAATCGTTTGTTTGCCCGACGAGGCACAATCGTAATCTTGGCGATTTTAAAACAAGAAGCCCAGCTGACGATAGGATAGCCGACCGTACTGGTTGTCAGTGACTTTCAAGATCATCCACGGTCGATGATTTTCATTTTATTTGAAAGGGCGTATGCCACTACCTATTAGTGATTAATAGTACCATTGGCCCTATCTTTCACCGTTTCCATAACATGGCTAGTTTTTTTTTATTGAATTTATAACCGCCCTTATTTAATCCGAAATTAGAAAATGTTTCCCATGCACGAGATCACTAAAATTTTGCATGCCTAAGTTTTACACGCATGTAAAAAGTTTTTCTCTACCACCTAAAGCTTAGCCACAATACATCCGTTACAGACAGACAGACGGACAGACGGACGACAACTCGTACCAATAGCTCGACCGTTACTTAAGTACGGTCGGCTAAAAAAGGATTATCTTCTCTTTTAAACTAACTACCGTATAGACCACTGTACAGTGCACAATAATACAAACTCAGACTTATTATAGTAGTTGCCGTGTGTTTTTTGTTTTCTTTTATTGTTCAATATCCAGTTGTATCCGAGTTTGATCAAATTCTGGTAAATAAAAGTTGTGTAGTATAACAGTATGACGTCTCATTTTTATCATAGTGCTTCCAAGCGCGTCTGTGCTATCCACGGATGGGCGACTCACTGGACCTATCTGTTTCGTTTTCTTTGCTTATCACGGAGTCTAACGACTAACGAGCCACTACCGTACCGTACGTACTATTATACCGTACAATGGTCCGGGCCGGCGGGCGGTGGCGTATTACAGATAGCAGAGTGAAGTATCATGTGCGAGATCCGATCGGACATGGTCACGCCATTCGGTCGACTCGATCGAACGATCTGCCTAAACGCCGTGATGAACCGAACCGCGTCCATGGGGCGGGGGCGTACGTGTAACCGAATCAGTTTTGTCAATCCGCATCGCCGGCTCCGAGTCCTCGGATTGAATTTTGATTGGTAATCGCTGTGATCAATATACCGTCGCGCTTTTCGGGCCCCGATGCGAAATCTGTTATGCCATTTTCCAGCCGGCGACGACAAAGACTGGTGGATACCGTTGTTTAGTATATGCACGGCATGAACGGCTTAACCCACCAGTGTTATCGGTGTGTCCGTTGGCGATCATGATGATGCTAATGATATAATACCGCAGGCACGGTTGCAGCACGCAAACTAACGGTTTTGAAGATGATACTAGACATCTTTATTTCACCAACTGCGTGTACATGAGATTTAATTAGAAACATGATACGCATCCGGTCGGGCAAGCCTAAACGTATGATTTCACGCAGTCGTAAACATAGAAGTTTGTTTGTCCATTTCAACTTTTTTTCTTTTCCCTTTTTTATTTTTCCGTTCTTTTCTTTACGGTATCACACTTCCTCACGTTATTTTTTTGCTTTTATTGCGACTGGGAAACTTTCGGATTTGAATTTCAAAATATTCGTAATTCCATAGTTCACAAAGCGAAACGTCTGCAGTGAAGTGATGGTTACTTCATTGCAAGTTTACTTCTTAGCGTGTGAAAGCCTAAAGACTTTGCGGCAACAAAACGTTTATGGCATAAAAAACTGAAAGACTGGCAGATGGTTAGAATAAAAGAATGAAAAGACACGTGCAATATCTTATAGAGATAAATCAGGAAGAAACAGAACGGAACACGGCTGACGAAGATTTGAATACCGTTATTCGCAACAGCCAGCAGAACGTAGAGTGTCAATTAAAGATATATATAGCATCAGTAACAAAAATTAACATTAATTTTAATAGCATAAACATAGCAGGCATACTGATACTCATCAGTGGCAAAAGTGACAGTAATGATTTTGACTTTTGCAGTTATAGCCTAGTTACAGTTCAAGACTAATGAACGTTTCGGAAGTGAGTGATAAATTCTACAGCGGCGCTGCTGAAGAAAGCGGTCGCGAAGGTATGCGTGTTAGACGGTTTTAGACCGTAAATTCACTCTGCAGTCTAGGCCTATGGTGTATCGAACGGACGATCGTCGACCCAACAGTCGTCGGACCAAGCGAGCGTCGCTGTGCTGAATTCTGATGGCGGAAAGAGCCTCTCAAAGTGTAATGGCGGCGCGGCGGCCATGGTGGCATGCGTGGCCGATGATAATCAATTACTCGCTGGCATGTTGGCGTGGATTAACGAAGCATCGGGCCAGGAAAGCCGCTTCTTCCGATACTCAATCGCCCAGGTTTACTGCAGGCTTTGTCACTCTCACACTGCTGCTGTTTTTCTACAAACAGGCTGACACTGTACAGAATTCAGAGTAAACTTCCAACAGCAGAAAAAACAGAGAGACAAACAAACAAACTTACGGACGATGCTGAAAACATTACTGTCGACGTTACCGCGGACAGTAATTATAAAACTGGACCGAACGGCAGAACACGAGTCTCGGGTCTAGACACTTCCAGACGGTTACAACTGTCCGAGTTAAGGCGATGCATAATAACACGATACGGCGGCGCCGAGTGTGCACGGGACGAGCTGTCAGCGTCAGACACGTCAGCCACGACGACGTGCATGATTCGATGCTGTCAAACACCGGTCGCCGGCTACTGCTAGTTGTCTTCCGTCGTCGAGCTAGCCGTGCCGTCATTTGTACATCCGTGGCGAATGAGTGTGTCTGGGGTGGGGCGTCAAACTGCTGTGAAAGCTGGGAGCGAATGGGCATGGAGATATGTGAATTTGAAATTTTTTATTCGCCACAAAATTACAGCAAAACCGTTAGCGTTAAAATTAGAAAAGCACACAATACTAGCATTAACCATAGCAAAGCAAAATCTAGTCTATTTTATGCATTCGCAGTAAACAGACGGCCAGGAAACGACTGAAAACGTTTCCGTCTGCTGAAAATAAATATATTATCGCCGAGCCAAAGGACGACAACATATTTTCAACCGGATGTAACAATGTTGTCACGGTCACGCAGGTTGCACGGGCTAACCTCTGCGACCATGTGACTGGGCCTGCTATGCTGAGTGCCCGTAGAACTGCCTAGAGCCGTCACTCGCCGTCGGGTATCTGAACGAGTCACACGCTTGCGTGATGCTGGGGTGGTTTTGGTTGTTTTGTTTAGGCAGCCGTAGTGGGCTTAATTCCTAAAGTTATGTTGGGGCAGCTGAGTTTAGCTTAAGTCCTCGAGTTGTGTAGTTTAGGGGTAGAGTAGAATTATTGTAGAGTAGAGGGGTTTGGTTTGAGTTTGAGGTGGCAAGTCGTGCGACTATTATAGACTGAGTGTTAGCCTACGTTGTGCGGACCTCAGTTGATTAGTTGTGTATTTGTTAGTTTTTCTCTCTCTCCGTCTGTCCTTTTGTTCCTCTGTCTATGCTGTTTCTGGACCGTACAAAGTGTCGTTTGCTTCGTTAAGCTGCTTCGATAGTATTAATAAAGTTAGCTTTGGCTCTTAAAACCTCAATATCGTGTGTTGAGTTTTATTCATTTACATAGGCATCCTGACAGCATTGTGGCCCACTCACGCCGAACGCCACAAATGTCATAACGTCTTTTGTGCGCTACTTTAAAAACGTCTCATGTAGTTAAGCATGTTGACGTTACTGTACAGCTTATCTGCCATGACCGTAATTTCATATTGTATATTTCATTTGTGAAGCAACTACACAAGTATGCAAGAAATTTTCATGTTTTTAAATCGCCAAAATTTATACGGCACTAAATCTGCGAGTAGGCAATGCGAAGCTAAAGTAAGAGTTGCGGCTGCTACTTGCGGACAGTTCCCATCTCTGCATCGAAATGCCGAATGCTCTCGCTAAAGCCGTGGTTTGCACGTGTGGATGACCGATCACCCAGTGCGACACTTCACCCGTCGCTGCGCTGCTGCTGCTGCTGCTGCTGCGCTGCTAGGCAACTGTCGACTGATGCGGTCTAATCACCACGGCAGATGCACGACGTCAGCGGCTGCAATCGTCGACGTTGTTTAACACGCGTGTATCGTTCGGTTCATCGGCAATTGATGCGCTGTGCAAGTTGCGCTTTGTCCGTATAGAAACTTCCTGCACGTTCGGTCGACTTATCTGCCAGCTGGTACATTTGTGGTAAGCCGTTTTAGGCTATTTGATTGTCTAACCCCCGCCGGTTACTACGTTTTCTATGGAAGATAAGCTATAACATACAGGAGAAAACTTGTTACATTGTAACGCATTGAATGCGCTCTTTTTGACCCAGTTTTAGCACAAATATGTGTCGTCTTACACGATTGTAGTATTTTGATGTTGTTGTCGGGTCCCGACGTGACGATTGGCACTCTGCGTATATCACAGCTGATACTAAGTTGTTTATGAGAATATTATGAGAATATTAAACAGTCTACATATCGTTTTTCACAAACACGTTTACCGATTTTTAATAATCATAATTCAAGTCACAGGAAAAATTATTTAGGCGTGCAGTTACGCCGTGCACTTCCGCACCTCATTTCCGATCTTACTCGTTGCAATTTTACTGCACGTATATCGTTCTACGATGGTTACTAACTGTGTCGTTTTCACGTACGTCGTATTATATTTACTATGTTGTACAGTGTTTCAGTCTCTGAGCTGTTTGATTTGACTTGCGTGCAGATGCGTGAGGTATAGTTCAGAGACATGGAGCGTCGCGACGCGTTGGCTTTTATCATCACGTCTGTCATCGTCACATTCTGGCTGGACGGTTGCCACACAGGTAGAGCTACATATCATAGGCTTACACGATGATGCTTTTAACCTGTATTCTGGCTCAGTGCATTTACGACACGAGATCAGCACGAGCATCTCGGGATAAAGAATAATGTATTCGCATGCACATGGTCGACTGACGTTTATCTTGCTCTATTTGGCGCTATGCACAGGATGTAGTAAAAGGTACAACAACGACGAAAACAAATCTCACTGAATAACGTTGATGTTGCTAAAACTGTAATTTGCAGTAAATTGTTGAAAAAACTTTTTGTTGGACGAAACTGCCACATAGAGGAAAAAATGGCAAACAAGAAATGCTTGAGTACAACAAAAATTTGTTTTACTTTAACATAACATTTGACACTGCTGTAAACATGTTAACATCCACCTAGTCGTTCGTTTTCTGGGAAAGAAAAGCAAGATTTTGCGTAGACAGTGCAGTTCGTTGCCGTGGGAGCTAATCTTCTGTAAGCCGCTTTGAGCTTGATAGGATTAACCGCAATTAAGCGAGCATAAGACGCCAGTCGGCATTATGGCCGGCTTCCTTAAAGATCGTTAGCTCCAACCCAGTTGGCCACTTTTGTTCTTTCGAATGTTAAATATTGCATTGTAGCTGTAAATTTATAAACAAAACTGAATGTACAATCGCTCTGTCTGAGAATTAATAATTAGCGCTGCGGCAAAAATAACTTTTCAACTGCAGGTTCCTAAACGTTTTAAAATTTGCGACTGCGGAACAACTTAAACACGACACCGAGCGAACTGACCTGTTAAAAGTTCAAAAAATATTATACAAGCGAAGTGAAGCTACTGGGTGGGCACACGCGACATTATAAACTGGCGTCGATTTCGGTCACGTGACCGCGCAACAGACGATGATAACGTCATTAGGAGAACGAGATCTCGCGTCTGGTCTCGCGTGATTCTGAAAGACGTAGCTATGAGGCCGCAGCTGTCGGTAGGTGGACGTTGTTACGAGGAGCAGATAGCTCTGCACCAGCTCCGCTCGGCTCGTCTTCGGCGACCGGCAGATCTCATCAGGGCGAGGGCTTCGGCAGACGTCGTCGTCGGTGGGCTTTGCGGGCAATTACCGGCACGACAGCGTCGACGGTAAACACGCCAAATCGCCGTGTAGACCGCACTGACTGGCGGGATTAGTCCTCCCTTCCGCTCGAGCTTTCGCTGATGTACGTCGACGGCGGATGTAAGACGATTGGCCGCCGCAACGACGACGTCTCGAAGCTGTTGCTAATAGGGTAGGCGATTAGTGGCCGGCGTATTTACGGCTAGTGCGGCCGCTGACCACCAGAGGACGCCAGTGAAAGACGACGACGACTTCCATATATACATAAACGACCACGTCACGACAACGGTGACCAGTTGCGGCCAGTTTTAGACGCTCACTGTCTCGCTTTTGTCTTCTATTTCACTCCACGCTTTGTGTCAACAGTGACAGTGTCACTTTCGGCAACGCCTTGGGAGCGTAATGTATTGGACATGACTCCGACATGACCATTAATACACAGAGCGAGGACGACACGCATAGACTTTTTTGCGGTAGTAGCGCTATAAAGATGTCATCCGTAACCATGGTCATGGCCACATTTGTAGGCGTGTTGTGGCCACTAATGGCTTTGACTGAGGCATTTTTGGCATTAAATGTGTACATGTATCGGATGTTTACATTTCGAAAATAGTATTAAGTTGGGACTTTTTGACTGTTTTTCTGCAGCAAACCCCTAGGTGACAATTTTCGTGACAGACTTTTTTCGCATTTGCAGTCTGAGTTGAAACTGTCGATTTCGGGTAATGTTAAGCTCAGAAAACTAACGAAGGTTGCATTATTCAGTCATTACGCGTGACAGCAGAATGTTTCGCTCGTCTTAGCCATCGTCGATGTGTCCGTCCGTCTGTCCGTCCGTTCGTCCGTTACACTGCGGTATTGTGTCAAAACGAAGCAAGCTAAAATCATGAAATCTTTAGCATGGGCTGCCTCAAAGTCTTTAGTTCTTTTGTGACAAAACTTTGTGCTCCTGGGCGTGGGGGTTTTCCTCGAACGAGGGCATCAAAGAGGGGTACCCCTAAAAGAAGTTATTTTACCGTTATTAGCTCGTTTAGTGTAAAAAAAATTGCAGATAGGTACAGACATGCTGCTTATCATAACAAGCACTGGTGACAGGCTTTGTAGATTTGTCAACATCGATGACCTTGAACGATCTTGAACCCCCAAAATGGGCGTTTTAGTGATTTTTTTTCAATTTTTGGCTGCGGCGCACAATTTAAGAGTAAATTGCGACGAAATGGCTAGAAATAGACCAAGACAACCTGCAGAGGAAATTTTCAGCATTAAACGTAAATTTTAGCAGTTTTAGTCCCGATCCCCCTAAGTTCGAGGAGGCCTGCGTGCGCGAGCGTCAAAGAGTGGTACTCTTCTAAAAAGTGGTTATTGTACCGGTATTGGCTCGTCTAACGTGAATACAGTTGCATATAGGCATAGACATGCTGCTTATCATAATGTACACTGGTGACAGGCTTTGTAGATTTATCAACATCGATGACCTTGAATGATCTTAAAGTTTTAAAATAGGGTGTTTTAGTGTTTTCTGGGATTTTCGGCTGCGGTGCACACTTTAAGGGCGAAATGGCTGAAGGTAAACCAAGGCAATGTGCGAACCGGAACTGCTAAGGCTGTCGCGCGTCTCATGAGTTTTGCTAAAATTACTTGTTTTCGTTACTGTGAACGCACCTGTTTACGTGATTGCTTTTGTTCACACTTAGGCCCATTGTTATCGATTTTTTATAATCGTCTTTGTCGCCATCGTGCACTATTTATAGCTGATGCGAGACGCGTTTTTTGTCGCCATTTTTTATGCGTCATAACCTAATTAGTGGATGCTGGAAACAGCTATTTGTGTCTGAACAGCGTTTCTGATTAATAATCTATGAGATACCGGTGGAACGCGAAACGTCCGGCATATTTATAAGTTAATAAAGTGAACTTATCGCATTTTTTTCATAAATGCAGTACTTTGTGCAACTTGTCGGTAAAATGCCGCGTCTCTAAGTTTGTTTTTCGTTATGCTATCACCATAGTTGAGTATTTACAATTTGGTTGATTTTTCTTTAGCCTTATAACTTTTGTATACCGTGTTGCTGCTACCACCGCTACTATGATGCCGTTTACGAAAAATAAAGGTTACTATAATGCATTCCAGTAAAATGCCACGACCCACGAGTATAACTATAATTAACTGATATTTTAAATTACGTAGAGTTCCTCAAAAAATAGTTTTTAGATATCGATAAAAATTTGTCGTCAGTCCATTGTGCGGCAGCAGTATAGCACGTCGAGTTATGTCTTTTAAAGTGTTTACCACAATGCCTGCAAAAAATATGTAGGTTTAATGCTTATTACCTTTGTTAAGTAGATTATGCATCCGATGCTCAGCATCTATTCATTCATTTCTTTATTAGTGTGTTGGCAGGATTTTAAAAAAAGTCACAGGCGGATTTGGCTGAAATTTTAAAGTAATGTTGGGGGTGATTAGATTGTTGGTGGTGATCCGGATCCATATATCCGCCGCATATACAGGGTGCAGCAAATATAGTAGCCCCCTAAATTTTTTCGTTGTTTTCTCAGCAACCGTGTTGAATTTTAATTTGAAATTTTACAGTTTCATTTACTAAAACCTTCGACATCTAACTGCGAAATAAAGTATAATTCTGTTGAAAAACGACGAAGTTATAGACTTTTTAACGTCACCACCTACCGATTTTTTAGCATTGAAAAGTGTTCAAGCTAGAACACTAATTCAATAACATCGTTGAAACAACACAGTTAACTAATAATTGGATGACAGAATTCCATTGTTACTGTGAATGTTCAAAGTGTTCACCGCTAGCTCTAAGCTACAACACTAGCCTCCAGTCGCCTTATTTGAGAAATTTTTTTACAGCCCTGTCGATCGGTCCCTGTGGCAGGTTGTTCCAGATAACCTGAAACGCTTCCTTGAGTTCGGCGCATGTTTTCGGCCTTGTTTTGAGCTTGCGGTAAGCCTCCAACATTGCATCCCATACGTGACAGTCCATTGAGTTTATATTCGGCGAATTTGGAGGCCACTAGTCTTTTGTGATGATATCTGGACAGCTGGCCCGCAGCCAGTTCTGTGCGCTGCGCGGCGTTGCATGCTGTGTGTACTGACGCGCCGTACTGCTGGAAGATGAATCCGGTGGACAGTCCTCGATTGCTTTAAAAATGATAATTTAGTAATAGTTTATAAACAAAATAAATTACTGTTTATCAAAGCGTTACTGTGACGTCATCGGCAATAACGTGGTAACCGGTTTTTGAAAATTAAATAGCATTTTTTAGCTTGAACATTTTTAATGCTGAAAAATCGGTAGGCGGTCATGTTAAAAAATCTACAACTTTGTCTTTTTTAACAAAATCACATTTTACTTGACAACTGGATGTAGAGCGATTCATTAAATGTATCTGTTAAGTTTTAAATTAAAATTCAAAACGGTTGCTGAGAGAACAGCCAAAAACTTTAAGGGGCCACTTTTCTTTGCTGCACCCTGTAGTGCTGCCATCTGCAGGCGAATACAACGAAAAAATTGACATATCTTTGGCGGAGATATGCACGCTCGGAGTGTCTTTTTGTTGTTATTAGTATCTGTATGTTCGGCTAGAAAACCCCATGCATCACCGAATCTTCGAGGAACTTGATATTTGCAGAAAAACTGCTAAGGAATATAGAACTTCGAGCTAATATGATGGTGGGAAATCTATCCGTGACATTGTCAGCACAGTTGTAGGTGTGAAGATGTAAAGATGCAGTGTGAAGATTTTCTGTAGAAGCAGACTTGCGTGACGTCAACTTTTGTTTTGCTCATCTCAACTATAGCCTACCTACGAACATCTTCAATTCCAATTCAAACGTGGGGCAAACTCAAACAAGAAAACATGTCGGTGCTGAGTGCCGTTTGCGTTATTATCGGAATTCCCCGTCATAAGCGTCAACACAATAGGCAAGACGTGCAATGCGGTTTATGGGAAAGTCGGATAAAGATTGCCAGATTTCAAGAAACGCCGGTCTCTAATGAAAGCAGAGCGTAGATCTACATTCGCTAGCTATAGGCAAAAAACACATAAGGTCTTGCCTCCCAAATTGTTTTACTTGTCCAGCGCGGTTGTTACGTCTTTGTGTCGAAGAACACGTTCAGTTTAAAACAGTAATCGTACGTTTTAAGTATACATGGATGGCTCAGCCAGCGTAGAAGCAGTATTGACGGCGTAAGTGAATCGGGCCGATGAGTTGCGGTCGTAATGCGTACTTCAAAGGGTACAGTCGACCAGCGACGTCTTTATCTGCTGCGCGTATAGAAGACGCCGGCTAATAATGACGCTATGATGAAGACCGCAGAATGATGCGGATTCAGAAGCTGCTCGCGCGCTTGCGGCATTCTTTTGTCAGTCGAGAGGACTGCCGGCTGGACGTTCTACTCTGTACTGTGGCCGGCGAGATATATTGGTGCTTTGTCAGTGCGATTTATTGTCGCTTGGATTATGGCGGTCGGTACGACGCCAGTCGCCGATTGTCTGCGTCGACGTCAGCCGTACGCCAATCAACCGACGCGAGTACTTCCACAAAGACCACTCACACTCGAGTGTCCGGCAGAATACTCCTACGCCAACGACAAACATTTTACGACAAAACCCTATCCTCTACGGATACAGTAGGCCAATATAACTTTTTAAAGAAATACAAATTAGACTATTAGAATACGAAGTAATAACGACCAATGTCAATAAAACGTAAGCGTAAAATGCCAGTAGACAAATAAATAACCATTATGTTGTTAACAAATAGAGCGCATCTAGCGATTTAAAGTAACTTGTTAAAGTGGCAAAATGTCTTGATGCCCGAGTCTACCAGTGGCTTTTGTATAGTATCGTTCAGACTCTTCTGCAACTGACACGACTCGTATTTATCATAGAACTTGTCGTAGCTTTATTCTCACGTCACAAATCGAACTCGGCCAATCTGTCAGGCTGCCGTTGTTGCGAGCGCAGCGACCTAATCAGTGCGAGTATAAACATGAGCGACGCCACCGCATAGTGCGAGGTACCAGTAGCCTACTTGGATGAGCGCTGGTGTCCCATTATAGGATCTCCCTTAGAAACGTCTCCCCCGGCCGACAATTTACCGGTAAAAATCAGGCCCGCTCGGCGGCCGCCCGGTCGGGACGGATTTTTACCGGTAAACTATCGGCCGGTGGAGACTCTTCTTGGGGGCGATCTTATAATGAGGATACTTTTTAAGGGGCCGGTGATATTTTCATAGGGGGTACAGAACATGTATACATATCAAATCCGTGATTCTCTCTCCCCGGACGGAATTTTTCATGGGGGAGACATATTTTAATATGACACCTGCGGCCGAGTCGACAAACACAGCCGGTAATCGAACAGCTGCGTCACTCCAGAAATGACTGTTATCCATCCATCCATGGCGCCATTGTGGACCCGACTGGAGACCGACAAGACGCTATTGTCAGTTGCGTGGTCGATGTGACGTCACACAAGACCGGATGGACAGGTCGGGTCGGTGCATGGGTGGCAATGACCAATCACGCCGGATAAACATCGTCCACTCCACTGCTTCACCAGAAGCGCTGACGTCGTGCATGCGAGGAAGTTTGATGGACTGGGAACGTTCCTTCCTTCTCTCTCTTTCTCTCTCCCCCTCTCTCTTTTTTGTATGTGTTTGTGTGTGTATGGCTGCTGGCTGACCGACAGTCGATGCGAACTAATCAAACATGGCGCCGACAATGACGACGACGACGACGACAAAACATATGCCAATAGCAGCCATCCACGAGTCGTGTGGACCTGGCATGAACCCATCCGAGCAAACCCCTCCACTCACGGACACCAGTCCCTTTCAAATCTGCGTCACTAGAACAAAAGCACGCCACGGAAAGTAGTCTTCATAGCCTTCGTGTGACGGAGCACGAAAGCCCCTTATGTTAAAAAAACTTTGGTGTACTGTAGATAACATTGTGTAAACCGCTCGCTGTATGTCCGGGGAGCTGGGTTGTCCGAAAGCGTCTTTCAACCGCCAAGTTCGACGCGCGACCATCGGATCACCTGCTCTGTCGCCGAATGCTCGTTCGACGCGATTGATTTTTGCCGACGCAATCACGTCCGTGCAGAGATAGTCGCCGGCCGATAGATGCAGCTACCCCGTCGCCGCACCGCAGGGAGACGGTCGCCGCCCCGCCAGGACGAAGCCCGGTCTGGCCTGGGACCCGACCCGGCCCGGACCGGACCGACAACGGATGAACGGGCGACGGACGGCGCAGATTAAACCCAATCAATCTGCACAATTTGAAAAGACAGACAACGTGACCGACCGCCGTATGGTGTTGTTGTGGTGTTACTGGCGCTAGGTTATAATCGAATCGAGGCTCTGCAGATTCCCGCCAAATCACGCGCGATAAACGGCGCTGGGCGTCAGTGTGATACGTGATGCAACGCTTAGAGTCGACCTCACATTAATTCTGTTGTTGTGGTAAAGCAGTTTTACGCACAAAAACAATATGCCAGAAAAATATCGCCAATTATAGACAGGAAAAGGTTGCCAACTTAAGCGCCGTGGTACGAAAAAACGTTACGTTGCAGACTACAGCAAATACGCATATTGTCGAAACATTGCATTTCAACTCTGGCGATTATAAGTCGACGATTAAAAAACTGCGTCATTTTGACCGGGATGTTTTGTTTTCTGTCTATATGTGCTATTCTGTTTTACCATAAAGCATGTGGGTGTAAACTGTAAACGTCTGCTTTCATCTCGTGACGTGACGCGGTAGCAACGACCTCGCCTGACTGCGTGCATTGATGCCTTTGGGCGATGATCTTTTTAAACGATGCTTATAAGCACATGTTCTTTTCACTCGATTGTTGCATTTGACGCTGCCGATTGGCTCTTTTAAAGCAAAATTTTGTGCGGATTAGCCTTAGATGTTTTCTTCTGTTGTTTTGTTTACCATTTTACGGTGTGCTTTCCATGCACTTCTGAAGCGAGACGCGAAACTTAGCCAAACTGTAAGCGACCAATCAATCATTTGAGTTTATTAAGAACGGCATAAGTTTATGAGAGAAAAAAGCGGCGGCAGCACAAAGTGCTGAAGTAAAATTATAGTGCAGAGAGGCATGCAGTGAAAACTAGAAAGCAGTCAGAGCCCGCACACCTCCGCCAAGGCAATGTTGTTCGCTAGGTGGCAGCACCATTTTCGGTTTTGCAGCGGTTTCCCTTATGCCTTATTGAAAACAATGGTAACGAAAATTTTAAAGTAATCCAGAATCCAGGATTCCTTCCGGATCATTCCCAAAGTTGAATCACTGGTAGTTTGTGCCATTCCCGACATATTCTCAAAATTTCAGAAAGATCCGTCCATAACTTATTGAGTTACCTTGCTAACACACAGACAGACAAACAGACAAACAAACAAAGTCTGGCATAAACATAACTTCCTTGGCGGAGGTAACTAAAGACAAAGCAGGAAAAAATTCACAGTTAGTAGAGTGTTGTAGCTGTTATTCGAGCCACGTTTCGGTCGTCACCTTGAGTGGAGCAGGATTATGAACAGTTATAATACTCCAGACACTGCATAGGCGACAAAAGTGGGTCATAAAGTAAGTTAATTGTGTGTGTGATACAGAGTTGCGTGAGTATTGTTTTCCGAACGCGTTCAACGCCAGCTGTGCCAGTGACTCGGTGGTGGTTGTGACTGCAGCGCGCTACGGCCGCATCACTCCGGGCAGCAAGTGCCTCGCGTCTGAGTACAAGATCGGCTGCTGGGCGGACGTGTTGCAGCATATGGACCGGCGCTGTTCCGGACGCCGCCACTGCGCCATCGCCATCCCAGACAATACCATGCACCTGCTTCAACCGTGCCAGAAAGACCTTTTCGCCTACCTGGAGGCCGACTATATCTGCCAGAAAGGTCAATACTGCTCGGCACATTGCCTGCTTTATTCGACGGTCAAACAAGTAGAAGTAAGTAAGTGAATGAAATGTAGACTTGTACTTATTGGTATGCTATCAGTTACATCAGTTATTACTGTCACGTTTGTATGCACGTTCATTAACCATGTAAGTGGTATTTGAGACATTATTACAAAAACGAACGAAGTGATCTATCGGAAGTAACTAATTATCTACAGATTTTTGATGGCATTGTGCTGAAATAACTCATCTCAAAATCGAATTAGCTTTAAAAGATATCTTAGTTCGTTTATTATTAATTTGATTTTCTTGGTTTTCGTCGTGGCATTCAATGTGTGCACGGTCTTCCCCGCTTTCATAATTCGTTCAGTAGCTTGAATCTTTGATTTGTTAACCCAGGCGACCAGTCAGTCAGCATTTTTGCTTTACTGCCAACCATACAGTTATTGTTATTGCACTGCACTGATATTCCGTTACATTAGTATGAACATGACGATGATGTTGGTGGTAGAATCTATGCCATGTGTGTGTATGTGTGTGAATAGTGGAGACGCGGTCATCCAGCTCATCGTGCCGCTACTACGGTGACCTTGTGGTCGACGCTGTCCAGTCGAGTGGGTTCCTAGCTAACATCGTGACGGAGGAGCAGAGCTTTGGCTCGTCGCGCTGTCCGTGGGTGATCACGGCTCCTCGAGGACAACGTCTCAACATATCGCTCGTTGACTTCGGCGTCGCTCATCGCCAGGAGACGATCGCCGCGTCGCCGGGCCTGGGCTCCGGTGCCACGGGACCCGTGGACGCGCTCAGCTCACACGCCACCGGCGGCGTCTGCCATGTCTACGCCAAGATCTCAGAGCGAGGCGCCTCCACCTCCGACATTACGGTCAGACTTCTCATCGCGATGCACGTAAGACAAAGCGCGCTGTTACCACCGCGACTTGTCTGCCCGTCTGTTCGCCTGTCCGTTTGTTATGCTCATGTATGTAAGTTGGTTTGCGCAGTAAGTAATTAAACAAATAAAAAGCCTAGTGTCATTCGCCCCTCGGAGCCCAAACGTGTTGTCTAAGTATTATTTTTCTATATTATATTTATTATTAACATCGTACTCAAGGTACAAACAAACGTGCAAAATAAAAATAATGAAAAAAAACAGAAAATAAAAAAGCAAAAAGTGCAACTAGTCAACGGGCAATCAAATCACTCACATCTTTCACAAACTGTCAATCATTACCTTAACATCACTGAATGAAAAATTGTCCAAATCTTATGAATAACAGTTCTAACAACAAACGTGCCCTACAACATCTTCATCACTAACCACCTTCTGATAGTATTTTTGAATATACTGGTGGCTCAATGACAAGTCTTCATAAGTTCATACTCAAAATCATACTTAGAGCAACACTGGAATACACTGCAGCCGAGTGGAGATGCCATGCGGCCGTACCAAATAGCATACCTTACCACAAAGTTTACAAGGTTATTATCACAATTAATGCATCTTTGTGTGAATGTTAATAACCGTTTCAGAAGTTTATCATATAATGGCAAACAGCAGCACAATAAAGGCAAAAAGACGCTATGAGCATTATATGGCAGGCCTCACACACGACGAATACCATCTCGCCATGCCCGACACACACGTTCAACATATCCATTACAAACATTCCACAACACAGATCCATATAAACTATAACAATAGCTTACCAATAATCGTAGCTTAGTAATAAAGTTCAGTTTACCAAAGGAACATAAAACATTATTAATTTGTCTAACCAAGGAATCATGACACCTCATATTATCCTATCGATCATCCATATCATACAAAATAATATGACCAAGATGAGACCACTGTTTTACAACTTCGATAAGTTGGCGACAAACAAAAAATACTGGTGTGCATCCGTGTATTTTTCTATGGTAACCCTTAGGACAAAAGTGAATGCATTTAGATTTGCTAGCATTAAATGTAATGTTATGTTCTGAAGCATAACTATCACAATATGATAGCATTCTCTTCATTGCATATGCACTAGGTGCAAGTAGAACAATATCGTCAGCGTAAGCTAATGCACCAAAAAAATTACCCATGTAACAGCCAACATCAGAATTTTGTAGTAACAACAGCAGAACTGATCATCAATATACACACAACACATAATAGGACTACAGTGTATTATGCGTATTAAACAAGATATAATACACACTAGACCGTGCTGAAACAAACTTATTCCATGACTGTGATCGATGGTGTGTTCTGCCTGAAGTGTGCTGTACACAGACCTGAGCCACGTTTCCGTCGTCACCTTGAGTGCATGAAGTGAAATTATGAGCAGTTATAACACTCCAGACACTTCAGTGAGAGATTAACAACAAAACTAGGTCATGAAAGAAGTTGTGTGCGTGTGTGAATTGTTCCAGTTATCTACTTATATCTCTGTGCTGTTTTGACTCACTCGTGGTGCTATTGATGCAGGTCTGCGGCAGTCGAGCGCGTCAGCGCAGCGTCTACGTGTCCGAGACAAACAGACTTGAAGTCGTCATCATGAGCTCGAAACGCGACGACGAGCCCGTCTACTTTTTACTCAAATACGAAGGTACGACAGCAAATTCACTGTGCTACGATCTAAAATCTAAAAATCGATGACATCGCTTAGAATATCACTTAGAAAACAGGGCATGCATTTTATTTTATCATAATATACGCCTTTTTGTTTTTGAATATGGGTTACCGGGTGCATGCGGGACCGACAGACAGACGGACAAACAGACGGACAGACAAGACGTGTAATGCAGCTTATGACAAAACGGGCACCTGTTTATCACGTGGTGCGTGTGTGCGGCGCAGTGATTGGTTGCGTTGATCCGGTGGTACCTCGAGGCGCCAATATGACACGCAGTGGTGACAAAGCGGTCATTTCATGTCGTGCGACGGCACAGACGTGGCATATCGTCTGCCAAGGCAGCGTCTGGTACGGCAAAGTTGACAACTGCACTACCAGTAAGCAAAATACATTTTCTGGGCTTATTTTCACATATCCGCCCCTTTGTAGTGATTATCATTATTATACTGTATATGTGTAAAAAACTTACCAGTTTACAACTGTGTGTAAGGACTATGTGATGATATCAGTCCTCTAAAACAGCAAAAATCATTTGGGTAACCTTAGATGGGGCTATGCATATGGCGTCCTTACAAGCTGACTTTAGTTGGTAATCACTAACATAGTCTAAAGCCTTCTTCATTTGATGTTATTTGTCGTATTAGGCCTACTTGCCGAATGGTTACCGATTTGGCCAAACTGCCCAAAATGTGCACCGTAAAACAACAGATAGGCCTAAGCGTATAATATTATAAGCTTAACTAATGTAAAAGTCTGCATAATGACGATATGGTGATCTCATATAGCTGCT
>Ga0209367_1001551_pt1 | contig 28555 bp, 18 predicted proteins | sample WorMetLIZISLAND2_FD_187412 | JGI IMG/M metagenome (GOLD analysis project Ga0209367, IMG submission 187412) | Marine gutless worms symbiont microbial communities from Max Planck institute for Marine Microbiology, Germany - Olavius geniculatus... ...
CAGTTTTTCTTCTCTATCCTCATTCAAGAGATCACTGAAAAATACTGATTTTACGCCCTATATGAAATGTTCTGTGTAGGCCTGCTGCTATTTTTGTGTATTTTTTGTGTATTTTTGTGTTTTTATTGATTTTATTTTTTGACTTGTCTCAGTTGCTGTGCTACTCTCGTTTTTGTGTATTTAGCTTAGGAAGGCTACTGTAAGTGCTCTATGAGCCTGGTATATGTTTTGCCGACAGTATGTTTGTTTCAACCTTGTGCACATTGTCATGTTTTGCTGGCAAATAAATGATGATGATGATGATACGTTAGTATAAGCTGGTGCCTCGTACTCACTTATCTACTCCAGCGGTGCGGCGTCTAATACAGAAACGACAGTGTATCGGCCGTAGCACTGAAAGACGCAGTCTAGACGTAAACAAATTATTGTCGGTTTAATCCAGCGTACAGAGCGAACGAAATGAACTGAACTGAACAGAACAGAACTTTCAGTTCGTTCGCTTTGTGCAGTCCTTGAACGCAACTGATCTGGCACTTCAGTGCAGAGCAGTCCATTTCTGTTCCTTTGTGCAGGTCTTAACAGAGCTACAGCTACTTATAGTAGAACGAGTGCTCGCGTGTGTTGTGTGTTTCTGCTGTGCAGCGCTGATGTACGCTAGTATCTTCGGTAACGTTTCTGCGATCATCCAACGTCTGTACTCGGGCACGGCGCGCTACCACACGCAGATGCAGAAAGTCAAGGAGTTCATCCGCTTTCACCAGATACCGAACCCGCTCCGCCAGCGCCTCGAGGAATACTTTCAACACGCCTGGTCCTACACCAACGGCATCGACATGAACATGGTGCCTCAGTTCGTACTGCAACTTCGCTTAACACGGCCGATCTTTGTGAATTTTACATTATGCAAAAAAACAAGGAGGACCAAAGTAATTATTAATTACAAAGTAATTGTTAAAAAGGCGGAAACGTTCGTTCGTATTCGCCAATGGCAGCAGCAGTTTGCAGTTGCATGTTTCGGTTGCGGGGTTTGACCCCAGATCTTTTTGGGGGGAGGTTAAAGAAAACTTTTATCTAACACAAGTTGTTATTGAATTCCACAAGTGCTAAACGACATCTAAATCCGTCGAACAGTTTAAGCAGAAGCCACAAATGTGACACGCAGACGACAGGCAGACCGCACTATGAAGAAATATGCAGGAATAGTCAGAGTCGCTTGTACCGATTTCGCCTAATAAAATGTTGCACAAATGCACACGTCGTGTTTTTTGCATGTAATCAACGCGGTATGGCTTATAACACACATTCTGTGAATATAAAGATTGTCCTAAATTTCTGTGTTTAGTTAATAATTAAAGCAAAAAGAAAGTCGCGTTTTATTTAGCATTTAACAAACAGTGCCTTTTAATATCTTTCACAAAACGCGTTTTTAACGTTTTTATTATTTTTATTAGCGTTTATAGCATCTGTGCCCTATAGCAACCGTGCCTTTATCTTTCAAGTAATTGCTGTGTTTGGGCGCAGGTGCTGAAAGGATTTCCCGAATGTCTGCAGGCCGACATCTGTCTGCACTTGAATCGAATACTGCTGCAAAACTGCATTGCATTTAAAGGTTATCGGCCTTTACATGTGGATGATTAAAAGTTTGCCGTTCTTTCTGCCAGTATTCTTTATTTAATGTTTTCGAAGTTCGATTTGTTTTGAAACATTTTGCAGCTGGACTGTAAAGATTGGAGCAGCAGCGTAACTCGGTGGCCAATACATTAAAGTTTTAGGCGACCTGCCGTTAGTTAATGCTTATTACGACACAGGACCTCTCGTCTCGATTCATCAACTACCACTTCTATAGCGGCGAACAGTTTTTGTTCCGAATAGTCAGCAGCGGTTGCTGAAACGTCTCGACAAATTAGCAGATAATGTTCTTATTTGATGAAATTTTAGCTGTTTATCAATTGCTGTTATTGTTTCAACATGTACGTAAGTTTATTCTAGGAGATAGTGCGATGATGCTTGCAGGCGCGAGTCCTGGTTGTCTGCGTGCGTTGTCTCTCAAGTTCAAGACGACTCACGCGCCCCCTGGTGACACGGTCGTGCACCGCGGCGACCTACTGGACTCTCTCTACTTCATCTCACACGGGTCCATCGAAATACTCAAAGACGACGTCGTCATGGCCATTCTCGGTGTGAGATTACAGATGTTGACTTTTTGCCGTGAAGAAAATCACATTGTAAAATGTACACAAGCAGAGATGCCGGGGCTGAGAGCTGACATAATGTATGCGGTCGTCGACAGTGAAATATACGTAACGTGCATGTTAGGCTTTATTTGCAGTCGACACCGGAGCCACCCGACGCGCTCGAGCCGGCTGGCCCGGCGCTTGATCCCGATGATCTTGACCCTTGATTTTTTGAACTGAAAATTGACACACTGCTTACTTTTGCTTAGAGAACATTCACAGCATTTTTGTTTCTACTCTTTTTCGGAAAGCGGAAAGACGGACAGACAGGACGCACAATACGCCGGACGACCGCGTAAAAACTATTGCGATGCTGTTAATGGTGATGCATTATGTGTCGTACAATAACAGTTGTCAATATAACTTTTTGATATCGCTTGGTTTTGAGTGAAGATCAGCTGGTGTGTGCGTATAGGCAAGGAAGACGTGTTTGGCGAAAACATGTGCGTGTATCAGACGACGGGCAAGTCGAGCTGCAACGTGCGAGCTCTGACCTACTGTGACCTTCACAACATTCACAAAGACGATCTCCTCGAAATACTCGACCAGTACCCCGAGTTCGCCGCACACTTCTCCACTAACCTCCAAGTCACCTTCGAGCTCAGAGACGTATGTCAGTCCTCGCCTGTCCGTCAGTCTGTTTGTCAGCTGGCTGCAGTTATTATCGACACGTAAGCGAAACGTAAACCATAAACCCCAATACCCATAGGGTGGCGCTGATTTTTTAGACACCAGCTTACACTGCAAGACTACGGATACGATCTGCGCATCGCACGATGTGTTTGTTGCCTACCCACGGCGGGGTGGCCAGGCTGAGTTGACCTGGATAGTAGGTTATATTTCAAGATGGTTTTACTTGTTCACAGAGTCACCGATCCAGGTATTAACCGGGCTCTATGTAGACACAACATGTTAACCGCCAGAACACCCCATCACTTTTTATCGACGCACTTTACCCAAAATACTTCAGTATACTATATTAGGAACATTGTCATTATGTTTATTATACTGAGCTGTGTCAACCATAAACAGCAGAAAAGAAGACCCCAAAGAAGTAAGAAAATTATAAAATTATAGGCGTATAAATCGTATTCATTGAGAAATCGCATTGCTTTATTTTGAACTGTGATGGTGTGATATCATTGACATTGTGTTGGCGATGATCGACAGGCAGACTTGGAAACAGAACGGCCAAGTCAGAATCTACCACATACTCCGCAGCATCCGTTTCTGAGATGTCGAAAGTCCAGATCTTCACTCTACCGCAAACCATCATTCCCCGCCAATGAGCCATCGAAGCCTGGTACAGTAATAGCTAGAAACGATCAGAGATCTCAGACTTGCCGAGACTACTGCTGCCACCTGGCAAAGACAACGAAGTGCAGTTTATGCCATATAGTTGGCCGTAATGGCAAAAAAAATCTTGCATAATTCAGAATCCACAAAAAATGGGATCATCATTAAAATCTGGTCACTTACTCACTTTTTGATCATGCCCAACCCTGCCAAAAATTTTACCAAAATTTATTCATACGTTTTCCAGTTATCTACAGTACAAACCCACGGACCAAAAATTTGATTTTTAGGCGGAGGTGAACATTCTCGCCAACATTTGTATTACTCGTTCTACTAGCACGCCGAACGTGTTTGAGGTTGTTCCATTTTGGTTTCTCTCATTTTATTTTCATGTAAAACATTTTCAGTTTTTTTACTAATTAGTTTACGTGCTAGATTTTTAAATTTAACTGGCAGCTTGCGTGTCAGTAGTTTTCCAGTTCAAATTGTGTTCACGGTTAACGCGCTATGTACCTACTTGCTTGCTTTACATCTGGCCGAGGGTAGAAGGCTGAGTTGTCGTGGATGTGTTCAGGCCGGGCTGCAGGGGAAGGCGTGGCTGCGGCTAAGCCGGTGTCACGTCTGAAGCCTCGCTGGCAGGATCTATCCAGCATAGACTTGGAGGGCGGCAGCATGGACGCGCTGAGTTCTGAGGAGGAAGGTGCCAGTCTGCTGGCGGGTGTCGGCAGCGGCACCGGAATACTGGAGTTCTCAGCGGCACGAGCTGGTCTCGACGTCATCCCGGCAGACGTCGAGTTCATTGACGACACGCAACATCGCAAGTCACCGCCACTCGTCCTCTCCGCACTCGCCGGTCAGTTATGTCGCTGCACTACCTTGTGAAATATTGTAACGAACTGACAATCTTTATCTGTTTGCATTTATTTTATTTTATTTTATTTTATGATTTGGCCCTCTCCAGTAGGCAGGACCGGAACAGTATAAAAGTGGATTGTAGCCGGAAACGGTTACTTCAAGAATATCAAATGAAGTTGTTCAGCTTAGGTGATGATGTGTGCTGGTCCACATAATTATGATTTTTGAATGGCCAAGTTTGCAGATACTGACAGAAAGTCGAGAATGACTGAGATGTTTTTATATCCTCCAGCAGAGTGTTTTAGACACGAGGTCCAGCAACCGTGAAAGCCCGGTTAGTTACCGACTGTTGAAAGTCTGACAGGTGGCACCAGCAAACGATTGGTGGCTGCAGAGCCTAATATTAATTTCTGTAAAACACTAACAGTGTGCCGTATGCACCGGTGCATTGTCTCGATGAAATATGAACTTGTCAGTCTGAATGGTTGGAAGACAGAACTAAGTCACATATAAGGGAAAATTGTCAAAATAATAAGTTAAAAATGCTTTTTTACCATATGTCTGAAGCTTAGGGTTTAAAAGGCTTAGATTTCAATATTACAATGCATAGGTTGAAATGGCGCCGGTAGATCACGTCATTTATCACAAAACAATGTCTTAAGGTTCTGCTATTTAATGTGCAAATAAAAAACATGTCAGCAGTGCACAGTACGTAGGCTCTATGTGTATGATTAGTTATTGTGTTTTGTCAATGTTAAAATTTATGAGAAATAATGTTTTTCGATGATTTGCAGATGCGCTGAAAAACGTGAACACCCTGGTAAATGTCGTCACAAGACACAGTTCAACCAAAGCTTCTCGCAGACAACATTCTCCACCAAAGGTTTCTCTGCGTTTGTGATTTACTAAATAATGCATTTCAGGATATGTTGAACTACAGTCTGGAGTGGGTAAGTGAGTACACAGTACAAACTTTTTTCACTTCAAAAAGTGGTTTAACATGTTCATTCTACACTCAGATTGCTTAACCTACAATGACGTTTGTTTTATCACACATGGTTGCACCTGTAAGTTATGAACACGATACGCGTGCAGCGTGCGAGCTGAGCCTTATGGTATAGTGCACCTGAATACGTTAATAATACTTTCAATATTTGGAGACACTAGTCGTAACAGTTCGTTTGCCATGAGTTCATTACGTTCGCATCAAAGGACGAATCATCAAGTCCGACTAACTGTATTATTTACAAGTCTGATGGCTTTGCTTTTGTTGCAGTTGCCACTGTGTTTCTGTCGTTTCTACTGTAAGTTTATCAGCGTCATTAACGTATACTTACAGTGTAGATACATAGGTTTAAAAAACGAGCGTAGCAGTTTTATAGTCCATGGGCTTGGAATAGACCCCCTCTACCCAAGAAGGGGGACTGATGATGGTGATTTTTGAAGAAGGCAGAGCCTCTGCCTTCTTCAAAAATCGCACAGCTAATAGATCATGAATCCACTTGTTTGCCTAAGGTCCAAAGCTTCATGTCGTTTTTGCTTTCACTAACAGTTCGCACGCACTGCACTAAAAAAGAATAAGTTGTAGCTTATTTTGTTTTATTATTTTATTTTATTACACTTTCGTTGATTAGTCGATGTCGTTGTTAATGCTGTGTTTCGGTGTCAGTCGTTTGCGGTCGATGTGTCGTCTAAGCCGAGGACTGCAGAGAGTCGAGTGAACAGCGATGACGGCGGATTGACATCATCAGATGCTGACTGCAGAACTCAAGATCCTCGCGTCAACGTTGTCGACACTGACCTCAGAGCATTCCAGCCGGTCCACCAGGCACGCCCATCAGCGGATTGGTCTGCCCACTCAGGGCCGGCCGCCAAGGTACTTGGTGTACTTTTATGTACTGTAGACCGCATTAGGCGTGTTGCCTGTCCGTCTGTTGGTTCGTTTGTCCCGTTCGGGCTCCTAAGTTGAAAATCAGAAAAAAGGTGCAAGGAAACAGCAAAACTGGTGCAAACGTTTGTGTAGGCAGAAGTAATCGGTGCGTGATTTTCAGTTTAAAATATCAGAAAGCTAAAGAAAGTGCCATATGAGATCACACAGTGTATACCTGCCACCCGATACAGGTGAACGTGCCCCGCCTTAACCCCAGCCAGACAAACAGGTACTCGATTTGCCTACTCCAGAAAAAATGGGAGGATGAGTTGACGTTGGCGTTGGTTATATACGTAAGTGCTTTATTTGTTTGCAGAGAATTAGTCATTTAAATAGCAATCACTTGATAGCGACCCGACCGGGAGTCGAACCCAGGACCTCGCGATCGTAAGTCCGACACCATACCGTTACGCCAGCAGCCACCTGCTGTCTGTGTGTGTGTCAGTGCAAGGTGGCGAAGGAGGACGTTCAGACTGCTGACGTTGAAGTGGATACGGAGGAGAATCGTGACGTGAGAGCACTGCGCCGGCGTCTGAAAACCTCACGCGTCCACAGACCTAACTCTGACGACGATGAACTGCGTCACTGTGACAACGAATTACCCCCGCAGTCATCGTCTGACCACCGGGACACAGACACGGTCGAGACACGTCTCGACCAGCTAGCCAGGTCAGCTCGACTGTGGAGTGCATTGCCGGGAAAGGTCGTTTTCGAATCGACCTAGGCCTATACTGTGTCGGGCGGGACGTTAAACCTTCTCACTAGCTCACTCACTCTACTGCACAGCTGGGTAATTAATACCCCGATTACACGATAAAACAAACATCACGCAAACATCAAGCAAGCATCGAGCAATAGAGCACACGTCGTGCACATGTATTTTGAACACATTTGCTTGATGGTTGCATTCAAAATACACGTGCACGAAGTGTGCTCTATTGCTCGATGCTTGCTTGATGTTTGCGTGATGTTTGCTTGATCGTGTAAACGGAGTATAACTCAAAAGAGCAGCGGCACAGCCGTTCACGTATTTGAAATTGGAAATATCCGGTCAGTCGGATATATGCAAATATCCTACTATTTTCATGTTATGCTTCGCTTTTTTTGTATTTTGCAGAAAGGTATGATGTTACTAAAAGTGTCAGTGGAACTTCGCAGTAAAACTAAAATACTGTAAGAGCCCCCATATTTCTTTGCGACACAGTTGCCAAAAACTTGGGGTGTCGAAGACCCACTTCCAGAAGTTTGGGCTGTCCAGACTCACACAAGGGTCGCCTCACTTTGCAAGGAATGGAATTTGCAAGGAACGGAAAATGAAAGGAAAGATAAAGTTGAATCTGCAAGGAAAGGAAATTGCAAGGAATGGAATTTGTAAGGAATGGAATTTGCAATGAAACCTTTTTGCTAAGTAAACGTTACATTTTTTCCACACTGTTTATGTATGTTAATGAATGTTCAGAAATGATTAACTGAATATCATACCAATAGCAAGGTAGACACTGTTAATGTAAGTAACTTAAAAATAAATGTGAGGACATTTGACATCATCAGCTAATTTAGAACGTTCAAATAATCTTGTGGTCTGAATGTACAGTTGATTTTGGCAGGTGTAAAGTTTACGTATGAAGTTTGGTTTACTCCATTAAAATCAAATACGCTTTATCTTAAATGTTTAGAACAAGATACAATCATTCTCACATGATATATACAGGTATAGCAGGCCAAATACTGCCGCCAACGGAACTGTGATAGACACAACATAGTCCGTCTAATAGGCTATAAGCATACACATTCTTTGCAAAGTCCATTTCTTGCAAATTCCACTCCTGCAAATTTCTTTCCTTGCAAATTCCGTTCTTTGCAAATTCACTCAAATGCAAATTTTGGGGCCTTTCCTTGAATTTTTCTTTCCTTGCAATTTCCACCCCCTTTCCTTGCAAATTCAGCGCCTCCGCACACGACACCGGCAATGCCTATCTATGCAAAAGAATGTCTTTTTAAGTTTCGGGTGATCGTGATCGTACGTTTCTACTGTAGACAACGGTTCATATACACGTTTGCTGCTCAGTCCGTATTTTTATCAAATCATTTTTGTCAGCGTCGTTAGCGATGTGTGTCACACGGTATCTGCTAAACCGTAGTTATGAGTGGCATTCGACGATACATAGGCTACATATATTCAAGGGGTTTTTATAACAAATACTTACGTATTTTAACATATTCTATTTTAACGTACAGTTATCTTAAATTAGAACTGGTTAAGTAGCTAATTTGGTGCTCGGTTGCAGACAGCTGACGAGACTGGAGAATAAGATGTCTGCTGATACTTACATGATACTGGAACTGCTGAGCCAGCAGCAGCAGCAGCAGCAGCCGTGGGTCGACAGCAGCACGAGACCATCACACAATGTCGGCGTCAGAGATGTCGGCATCAACACGTTGCCGTACTGCGACACAGACAATGACTGACGCCGCCGCTTCGCACGTTAAAGGCCTTCGCACATGTACGATAAGATGAATTAAGTTACGCCTGACTTCGCACTAGTATTGTTTTCACAACTTTCGGCTGCAGTCTCGCGTCATAAGCCAACGACGGTCTAGTCTGTGCCGTTAGTGTGATTTAAGTACGATGCCGTACTGTCTGGGGTGGTATAAGCTTGTACTTTATATTCGCTTGTCCACTTTTGCAGTGTGATAGGCCTACATAAAATATAACAAACAAAATCTGTTAAAAACGATCGCCGTCGACTTCGTTTGCTCTTTGTCACAGAGCGAAACGTGTCGGCACAAATCTGCAGAGAAAAGTTGCATTTTGTCGCTGGGGTTCGAATGTACAGTGCTATAGGCTGTTTTATTGTTTTATCTTATGTGCGAAGGCCCTGAACGTTAAAAGTGTGTACGGCTCTTTGTGTGAACCAATCTCTGATCGACGGAGCGTTGCGTGCCATATGGGATCACTAGGACACGGGTGAATGCGCCCCGCCTTAACTCTAGACATCCAGGCAGGTATTCAGTTGGTCTAATCCGGCAAAGTGGAAGGCTGCATATTTGTTATGTACAGAGATGGTTTACCTGTCGGCAGTCTCCCATGGCATCCAAGTAGTTTGCTATGGGGTCTTGAATCGGAAACTTTCAGTAAGCCGTTAGAACTATACTTTAAAGAAAACAGCGCTGAAATAGGAGAGCATCTGATGTCTATTTTTGACAGAGAAAAATGTTTAAATTTGTTGTTCAATACGCATGACTATTTTTCCTCGGTCGTGATCTCGCTATACGGACAATGGTTGTATATTTATCTGATAACATCTGAATGCAGTGATCTGATCTATGCATATCACACACTGACAGGAACGTTTCCGATCTATTTGTCGTTATTACTGTGAACAGTTTGGCGAGTAGGCCTATAGGCTGATTATTTCTTTTAGATCTTGTGTTAATAGGTTAATTGTTTGTATAGCCTATGCGTTTGTGCACAATGTTTCACCTAATTCTTTAATTTTCCACATATGCGAAAAATTGTACAGAATGTTATATTTGAAGAACAGTGTGTCGGTTTTTGTCAGTAATCATGGTGTATCAAGCAATTGTGTATATTTGTTAATAGTTATATTTTAAAACACTGCGACTGTACATTATCGTTAAATTTGTAAATGGCGACTGTTTTGTAGTCATATCGGCCATTTCTGACTAAATTACTTTTGTAGTATCTGTACATTATGTTGTTTTTATCAGAAATTGTGACTTATTCTCGTGCGTATTGGAACCTGTCAATTGATTTTTGTATATACAGCACGTATGTTCAGCGCGATTTTAGACTGCAATAATTGTGTTTAGTGCTGTTCGTTGTTACTGAGACTATTTGCTCGTGAAGTAAGCCTATTTGTAAAGCTGAGATGCGCTGCACATGCCAGCTCTATGGCAGCAGTATTACTGTCAGTAAACGCGTATCGATTTTTTGAAATCGTGTAGTTACAGCATATTTTGTGTTTCCACTGTCACTTGATTGTATATTATGGTAACAGTTTTTCTATGCGTTGAATTACTTCAGTGTCAGGTCAGCGAGTCGCTATGGCGCTCAAACGGCGGCTACAGCTAAAAAGCCTAGAAAAAACATTTGCTTGCTTCCGGTTGACGTCCGTCCCTAGAGAAAACCTGCAACCTGAAATTTTTACGGGAGCTTCAAAAATATCTGCGGTTTTTAACATGTTTTCATAATTTTACTGGAAAATACTGTTTACGTCATGTTTTTATCTTTTAATCATGGTTTACATCAAGCCTAAAATGTTGCAGTTTCTTTGCTTAAGTTTTCGTGAGTACTATTTAGTGTGTCAGTTTGTATTTTATGAATTGTTGGGTAATATTACGTCACACGTCATGATATAAAAATAAATAATTTAAAAAAATGTTTAGTCGCCCCCTGTCCCTATTTTTTGCCAGTTGCAACCGGAAGCACGAAAAAAAATTACGCTTAACGCATAGGCCTATAGGCTTAGAGAGAAAACTGACCAGTTTATTGCAAATGCTACGAGAAATTAAAATTTTCTACCTGTTGCCAGAACTGACTGAGCCAATCAAATTCAGCAGTGCAGTTGCGGTAGTCATAGCTATGGTTGTAGGGAAAAACTTAATTTTTCGTCAACTATCTTTATCCTATGAAGCACTAAATGGCACATATTGCTCGGAGCATTTTGCACCGCGGAAAAAAAAACCAGAAATAGATCACTCGATCTATTCAATCAAAACTCCCGCTTTTTTCGCTGCGGCTGTTCGGATGTTGGCCTGATCATTTGCTGTAATTTTTTGCAAGTCATTCATCTTGTGCTCAATTTCTGAATTTTAATAGCTCATACCCTTCTAAGTCTCTGGGATTGAACCCTTGGCTAATTTTGCAAGATTATGCCATGATTTTATATACGAGAGTATTAGGCCTACGTGCGTGATGCCAAAGTAACCAACTGCTAAGGCAATTCTCTCTGTAAGTCCGTTACACACAATGGTCAACGCGGATTGCATTAAAATGGCTCAATTTTCACCAATTTTCACAGTGCAGACAGTAATTGTCACGGCCAGCTACAAGTACATTTTGTTACGTTACTCACAGTTAATGCATTCAAGTCAACTCTCAGCCGTCATCACATTGTCTGATTGTTTGCTTTTGTCTTTACAGAATCACAGAAGACAGCACTAGGTCGAACGTTCGCTGCCCTTTCGAGCCAAGACGGCCCACTATTATAGCTAGGGTCCACTATAACTAAGGTCCGCTAACGACAGCGGACAGAGAGTAAAATACTTCATTCAAAACGACGTGAAAACGAAACAAACCATCTGTAATTTAGCTGACGAAATTAAGCTGATGTAGTATTTGGAACGTAGGGTTAAAGTTAGCTGTGTCGGACCTTAGCTATGTACGTAGCTTATTCTGCCCGTTCGAGCAGCGTCGGTCCGCCATTCTGAAGATCCGCCATTCCAAAAGACCGCCACGGTTAAAGATGAGGTTAGGAATTGGGTTAGGTTTTAGGTTAGAGTTAGCTCAGCGTTTAATAAGTACAGTTTCGTCGTCGTCTATAACAAGTTTCAGCGGGCCCGCGGAGCAGCGGACCTGAATCGTTCAGGCTCGGTGGTAGTGAACGTTTTTCCAGCTGCCTTTGTCGTCACAGAGCCACAGCCTCGTGTTGAAGGTCGTACGCGTGGTCGGTTGGTCGCTGACCGGATCAAGATGTTGTACGGAGCTGACGTAAGCGACGCAGGCGGCGCGTGCTTCGTCGTCCAGGATGTAGATGCACGGATCCACCACGTTGACGTTGGCGTGACTCGACGCACGACAGCTGATGTGAGACTCGCTGAGTCGAGCGCTCGAGCAGGAACTGTGGTCAAAGTTAAATCTCTCGAACGCTTCGCCCTGTCCGCCCTTTGCACAGTCACACCATTTGATCACGTACTTGTAATCAGTCATTGAATCAGTCAATCAATGAATCAATCAAAAGTAATGATAACAAATTACAAAAATGATCAATAGTTGATCTTACGATAAATCTGAACATTTGTCCAATTTTTATTTCTCGCGCGCTACGTTACTAACGTAGCGAAGAAGGGTATGAAATCAGTGTAATATTGAGAACCGACCGACGACCGACGACCGACTGACGACCGACCTCTGTTCCTAGAAGAGCCTTCCTGGAAGAACTTCCCTTGCCCTTTCTCCTTCTCCTTTTTCATTTCCCTTTTTCGTTCCTTTTCCCTTTCGCTTCCCCTTCCCTTTACCTTTCTATCCCCTTTCCTTCCCCTTTTCCTTCCTATTTTTTTCCTTTTTTTCCCTTTTTCCCTTCACCCTTTTTCCTTCCCTTTTCCCTTTTTCTCTTTTCCCTTTCTCTTTTCTTTTTTCTTCCCTGGCTTCCTCTTCCTTATACCTTTTCTTTCCCTTCTCCTTCCCCTTTCCCTACTTTTTCTCCTTCCACTTTCTTTTTTCCTTGCCTTCCCGTTTCCCTTCCTCTTTTTCTTTTCTTTCTTCCTTTTTTTCGTGTCCACGTCTATGTATCCAACATTTGAGGCGCTATATTTCCGTAACGGTGCCAGAGAGACGCATGGTCACTATGGACCACCCATAGAAAGTCGACCTCCGGGAGTCGAATGGTCACTTGACCGATGACGTCCAGAAGGTCAAAGACATTATATTTGAGGCGCCATATCTCCGTAACGATGGCAGATAGATGCATGCGTTAAGGTATAACGGTATAACAAGACAAATGGCAACTAGCGTCATCGACCATCATTGGAAATTTTTTCTCTCAGTTCCTAAAATCGGGCAATGTTTTACGAACTTCGGGGAGACAATTTTTAATAACGGCTTCGACGCCAGTCACTATTAGTATAATATTAAACGGATCTCAGTTAGACGCCGGGTCTTCAATACAAGCCGAAAGAAACGAAAGAGCTCTTAAAAGAATACAAAAGAAAATGATGCGTGCGAGGAGTACATTAGATTGGTCACAATCTAATAATATTTCTTGTTGAAAACCTAAATTAGTGACAAAACCCGTGCAGCAACGCTTCCGAGGTGATCAATAATTGCAAATTTACTGAAGAGTATATAGATGAAAGACATTCGATAATAAGTGAATATTTGACGCAGTTATAACAAAAACTTGAGGTTTACATTTTATTATGTCACTCTGTAGGTCTAAGTTCTAAATAACAGGTTTACGTTATGATCATCTGTAGGTTAGACCTGTAGAAGAGTGCCTCTGGTGCGCGGCTCAAAGAAGCTTGCTCCTGGCTCCACGAAGCGACGATATGATGCGTAGTCAGCTTCAATCATCGCCGTTTCCACGGCAGCCGTCAGCTGCAGAAGCTTCTCTTTGATGGCTGCAGTCATGCTGAAAGCAAGTCGCCTTTAAGTTACAGGTGACAGTGCACGAGCATTACATCAATATTGACAAAATGAAATAATTCGCACATGCAATATAGTAGACGCTTATTTGTTTGAGAACAATTTCAGTTTCGACAGTCAAATAAAGCAGAACATGTTCAGTGAGAAATGTAATTACTCTAACCTTCTAGCTTATTGTGTATCTGCACCACTGATGGGCTGATAATGTGATTATGTGACGTCACCAAATAGTGATTAGATGACAACAAAATTCTAATGATGCAGCAATAATGCTACTTAACGGATTCAGCTTGAACACCGGGCCATTTACGGCAGTGGTTAAAAATCCCCCCAGGCCGCTGGCTGGGAGTTTGTCTTTTGTGTGACATTTTTGAGCCGGCAAACGGTCAACCCAATTAGGATAGCATACGGCTTTAAGACGCATACAGAGCGACGTGACTAAACTGAACTGAACTGACACGGTTGAGCTTTTGACGAACTGACTCATGGACAAGCAGGGCGAGCCGACAAGCCCACGGGTCATTAATTGACGCGTACGTGCGCATAGTCACTCACGTAGTATTGACGCCGTTAGACAATGCTTACTGTAATACATTACTGCTTGCCCATTAGTCAGTTCGTCAAAAACTAAAACATGTCAGTTCAGTTTAGTTTAGTTTAGTTACGTCGTTTTGTCCCAAAAAGTTTACATCGATTTTGATCTTCTAGTACTTGTCTGTTTTGCAGTTAGGATTAAGTAAGTAACAGGCGACGGAAAGGGCAAACAGACAAACGGACTGGACGCGTAATGGGGCCTACATGCATAATAATGGTTTTGTGCACATTAACCCAGTTACAGGACACTGTTTATGGTATTCTAAGTCGAAATAGTAATGGCATAGGGGTTAATCAGTCAATCAGTCACGCTGATAAGACTAAATGTGCAAATACCGAAGAACAATGGCGGCACGCGTTAACACATCGAACGTTTGACTATACATGGAAAGTTGCATTAGCAGACTGTATGAAACGAGTAAATTATGGATGCAACACGGCTGACTGGATTGTAAATTGCTTAGTACAGTGCTTATTACTAGTGACATAACGCATGCCCGATCCATCAACCTGTGGTCATTTTGATGTGATAATGGTGACCATCAGTAGGCCTGCCTATCGATCATACGGATAATCATTTGATAGACCACACACGTTGTATCGCATAACTCGTTTAGTACGTTTATTACATGCTGCTATTTGACCCCGGCAGTGACTATATAAACGTGTCCAAAAGTGACAAATTTATCGGAAGAGTTTATAAGGTTTGTCTTTACTTCCTATACTCAGTGCATACTGAAGTCGGTTTAAACTTTGCTGTCAAATATGTCGGCACCTTAAGTTCACGTGTGATAGCTGGGACCCGTACGTATTGACATGATCTCAGTATCATATTCATCATCATCACCATTGTGTTTGTCTAAGTAATATAAAGTAACCACATTAGTTGGATTTTTATTGGACTATTATGTGAATACTTTTGCATAATATTTTGTTCGACGCTGTAATGTATGCCGTAAAATCGTTGCTAATTTGAGTAGGCCTACAGTATAAACATGAAACTAGCTGTGCGGGATGTGCATAATATTTGTTTTCACTTTTGGCGGTATTTTCTTCCAAAAAAATTAGCAAAATCTGGTAACATCTGACAATGAGAGCACAATATAAAGATGGCGTTTTTATGAGATACAGTGTAGTAACAAACAGGTCTGTTTGTTGCCAGCGCGGGCCCTTGGCACCGACTGATTCGCAGAGCCCCTGATATCACATCAGTATCTGTGACCAGACTACACTACAAACAGTGCGGTAGGCCTAAGCCTGTAATGTACAAACCTGTATCTTCTGTGCTTCAACTTTCTCCCTCCCCGCATTTCTTAGATTTTTTAATGTGCTTGTTTCTGCAACATTTGTACATAGTCTTGTAGACTTTTTTTTAACTCTTATACTTACTGTATGTTAGGCCTAAATTGTGCACATGCTTGCGTTCTGTCAAGTTAATGTATTGAACAAATATGATAATGATGATAATTGAATTCAAGTTGTGACAATAAATTATCCCTAAGGCGACGAAAATTAGTTAAATTGATCGATCGATCCATCGTCCGTTGCGGCGATTCCGCGTCATTTTTACGTTACATTAGTACGAATAAGATTTGCAGTATCTTCACAAACATGTTCAATGGCACTAGCACAATATTAAAGACAGCCTAACATTTATCACGATGTTTTAATTTCAGGCGTGCTCATTTATAATATCGTATGTAGCAGACGCCGAATCTAAGCCGCGACAGAATGCTGAGCGTTCGTCCGGTTGGGCGATTCAACATCATTAGGAAGTGGACCGGAACACGAATAAATTTGAAACCTTGTCGCAGGGTGTCCCCAGTGTCTTTGATCTCGGCAAAAAGCCTTAGTTCTGACGTCAGTGAACAGTCGAACAAGGACTGTGAGGACAAAGACTTTGTGAGGCCGAGGTTTGTAAAGACAAGAACTACAAGGACAAAGACTGTGACAACAAACAAGGACTGCGAGGACGAGGCTGGTTTTTGTGGAGAGCCGTTTGCTGACAACGGCGATCTGCTGTCCAGTTTGTCGCCGCTTACGTTCAGCTTAAAATTCTTTGGCCTTTACTTTCACCGCGAAGACAAACATCAACGTTCTAATGACGACCCAGAATCGAAACCAGCAACAACGAAAACCTCGGCGACGTCTAAGTTCTGGCGAGTTTTCTCTACGATCGTTCTAGTTTTTGTCTGGTTTAACGCGATACGGTTTATTTCGGTGTTTGCCCTGGTGGACAAATTCGGCATTTTGCTGCTGACGAAGATAATGTTCTTTTCGTGGTTCTGCCTTATCGCGACGTTGCACACAGCTTTCTACGTAGCTTGTCACACGGGCAAGCTGCACAGACTTCTAACAACAATTCGCGTAACGCAAGATTGCGTGAGTAGCGTCCGCCGTGCTGCCGTAGTTCTAACAGCCATGTGCTGGATTAGTGTCAGTATTGACCTCGTCGCTGGAGCGTACCTCGTCTTCAACCACGAATCCTACGACTTTCTCTTCACGCCGTTCGTCGTCCTTCTGCCCAAGGACAAACTTTTGGGTGTGAAAGTCATCGGCTACCTCGGAATGACGTACATTTTTCCGACCGCTTTCTTCTCGCACGCTCTGAACCTGATCCTAGTCTACGTCTTCTATAGCCAGTTCAGGAAGATGAAGAAGAACTTCAGTCGCGCGCTCGGGGAAGAAGGGGAATTCAGCGGAGACTTGTCAGTATTTCGCCGACGCCACCAGACGCTGAGTCGTGCAGTCAGCAAGATGGACGACTTCATGAAGTTTAACAATGTCGGTGGATTTGTGTTCCACATTGTCAACATCATTGAAATAATCTACCTTTTCACGTCAGACGATTGTAACCACTTCGCACATTCAAACATTAGATTGTCCTAGACCCTCTCGTCGTCTCCCGCGGGGTATTGTTTTACATCGTCAACATCATCGTTATTCTTTACAAGTTTATATTTTACCCGGACCTGAAGTCTGATGTCGTATCGGCGGCAGTTTACTTTTTCTGGCTGACGGTGAACGTCAAAGGCCTTCTGCTAGCAGTCTGCTACAGCGTTCTCGTCAACCACATGGTAAGCACCAGGTCGTCTATATCTCGTCGCTATGTGCTGAAAATGTGTGTAAATTTAATAGCAAAAAAAGCTGTGGGCTGGGTGTATCTGAGTTTTGGTTTGACTAAAATAAATAAATGATTGACAATAATCACAGAATTTTTGCTGGAGTTTACTTGTATATTCTGTCCCTCGGTCTATCAGGCAGACACACAGCGTAGTGATAAACCGAGTGGTTGGGCACTAACATATTAAGTATCGTACGTTCGTACCGCTAGTCGTTTATGAGACCAAACCTGTGTAAGAACAAAGCAAAGCAAAGACCACTGAAAAATTTTGCTGGTAGGGGACGCAATGGCGCACTTTACTGCAGCCAAACGTACATGCAATGCTCACGATTAGTTTGATAAATTAAATATTTGAAAGCTGGTATTATTTTTGTGGTACTTTTAATATTGCTTGTGGGCAACAATGCACACCGGACGCAATATTACCGCCACAATATAATTATACACTTTGCATTAAACAGCTGCCGTAAATAAACTTTTTGAACTGTCGTCTGTCTGTGTCACAGGCACACAAACTGTTCGACAAAATTCACGATATCAATCTGCGCACACTGAATACTAAAACTGTCGGAGAGGTACGCAGACTAACACTAGCATTGCTCTGTTATTTATAGATTGCGGTAATTTGTACGTTTGTGCCTGACTGGCCGCGATGTGAGTTCACAAGAGCGAATGCAATCTCGCAGATGCTTGCTGTGTTTGCAGTGAAAGTGACACCAATAAAAAAACAAAGAAATCACTGATTTTAAATAAAATCTCTGGCAAATTAGTGTAAGCTTTTAGTAATTAATCTTTATTTATTTACTTTACTTAGCTGCGAGTAATGTTAACAAGCGAAGATGTCGGCGCTTATTGCTGAATGCCGGCATGTATGCGGCCGTCCGTCTTGTTGTCGACGGTCTGTGGCGTCGACAGTAATTCTGCACTAATAATGCAGTGGTTGCGTGTAAAACACAAATCGTTTCGCTAGTAATGTTCTTGAAATGTCCTGTGTATTGTTTTTTTACACGTAACTAACTACAGTACACGTATAACATTTGCGCTGAAACGTTTTTTTGCAAATGTTTTAGACGTACGCAGTTACTTTTAAACTCAAGTATAGAAAGCATTTAGAAAACACGTTAGCAATAGTTCTATTTTACACATAGCGCTTGTAGACACGGTCTGGGTTTTAATGTGTGTGCTCGCTATGCTCACAACGCTCATCTTGGTTTACCTATATACATTTTATTCACCAAAGAATGGTAGCAATTACAACATGCACACATAATAATAATTTTATATAGCCGTATTTCTGAATGAGTGCGTGTGTAGGTGAATATGTTTCTGAGTCGCCTGAATGGTCAGGCAATTGGCTTTAGCGTGTTGGGCATTTTTGTCATTGACAAGAACACAATACTGACGGTAGGTATTAAATTGTTTCGTGTATATTAATGCCTATGCTACTGTGGTTTTGAAATACATACACACTTGTTCCGGTGCCTTCACTTACGACGAAACAGAAATATTCGAGCCAGAGCCTAAAGTAGGGAAAATGCACATCCATTGTTGTCGGTTAGCGTGGGAAATATCTGGCTGCATGGTGTGGTTGTGACGTTACGTACGGTAGGCCTACTGAAATTTTTTTTTCAATTGTCAAGTAGTTTAATGCACAATTGCGTTAACAAGCATTAGGGTACTCGTTCACCACAGTATACATAATGCTTGGATTTATCGGTCAACACCTAGTAAACAACTTTAAACGTTTAGTGATGTTGAAAACGTTTTACAGTACGCACAATTTACCAGTGATAAAATAAACAAAACAATAAAACTAGTTAAGGTAATACGAACAAACATTTGACTGCAGTATTTGTAATTTAAGCCTATATGACTTTAAAACAAAATTGGTAAAATTTTTGTTTAGCATTTAAGAGAAAAAAATAGCAAGTAGATAATGCCAGGCATTCTTTTGTCTTTACTAGTGTTTAGCTTCTTTATTTACAAAGTATTTTGATTGTTTTGTTTGACAGATTCTGGGTCTGTTGGTCACCTATTTCCTGATCGTTGTTCAGTTCGCTAATGCGAATGTCAAGTCAAAAACAGTCGTTGTTGTGACCAACTCGACATACGTAGAATATCTGAATCAGTGAACTCGACACACTTGACCGAAAAATGACACGTAGGCCTAGCGTAGTTAGTTTAGCTTCTTTTCAGTGTCGTGCTTATGATGTTAATTTTTGCACACGAAGCGACGAGGGAAGTTATGTTATGGGTAAAATCGATTTCTCGCTTTTTGTTTGCTGGATTACTAAGATAATTACATTGCAGAAAAGTTGGGCGTTTCCAAGTTAAAAATAATTTCACGTATATCTGAATTATTTTGAGAATTAGCTCTGATTTTGTATTTTCCGGATTGTGGCACCATTCTCGGCGGAGGTTTAAAGTTTTTGGCTCTTGTTGATTACTGATGTTTTGAAATGGCACAGGATACGGCAGTCGTATCAGTAGCCCAGCTGCTATTCATACGGTTGTCAGATAAATATACGGTTCTACAAAAGTTGGCTATTAATTTAGCAGCCGTCTTTGACGGCCTTAGCCGGTACGTACAAGCACCGTACCGGTAGCTAATTAACTGACGACCTCAACCCTAGCAGAGTATAACGGGTTGCGTCTAGTCGGCCAGTGTAATGCTTGTCTCCAGTACACTCCAATTTATGACCAATGTCACAACCTTAGTTTGGGAGTCCATCTATCGTCATATAATTCTCTAAAATACGCTAACTCTAACCCTAAACCCTAAACATTAACCCCAATATTAATTCTAATTGTACTTTACGGCGCATAACGCTAACGCTAGCGAGCGACGCTATTGCCGCCGCTTATCGAATATAATCGAACCTATGACTGCCGTAAAAATCGTCACCGCGTTTTAAAGGGTTTTGGTATTTTTGAGATGTGTAGAACGAGTAATGTTTAAAGCGCTAATTGCACCTACTCGTCTTTTTACTGTCAGCGACCTTGCAGCGACCTTGCTCTCTTAAGTGTTATCTCTTAAAACTCTGCTGTTTTCGACACCGCCACGCCATCGATGTTCCGCCAGCGCTAAAGCGTAAAAACTCAGTTGTTTCGATTTAGCTTTGACTGTTGATTAACATTTGCCACATCGTGCGTAGCCTATTTGTATTGTTAGATCACATATGGACCAAATCTGTTGTTTCCAAAAATGTAATTGCCCCACAGAGCGTTATTTACCTTGACTGGCATTGCCTAAAAGTTTTACGTACATAAGTCTAGCGCGAATTTTGCTATTTTTGTGCGACAAACAAGACACACAAGATGTACGAAAAAAGTTCATGTGCGACGGCGACATAAAAGGTTTTTTGTTTGAAAATTTACTTGTCGTTACGATTTAATTCAGCATTTGCGTAAAAATGTGTAAATTATGCAAAAGCGCTAAAATAAAGTTTTCTTGGCCGACAAAAATGTAGCTTTAGACATGTATGTAGCTTGAGACTTTACAGTTTCTAGCCGTGTTCATAAGGTTTGTGCAGATATTGTAAGGGTTCCAGCCTCTAGAAAACAAAGGTGTCAAGCGATAATATATAGTGGTCATAATAAAAAACGACGATAATTATTATCAGTAACTTTTCATGAATTCAGTAGCCATGTTTTTAAAAACTTTTTAGGCCAACGTTACTATGCAGCAGTACGTACTTCCGCGTGAGCTTTGCAGCCGACTCAAAAATGGTGACATGACCTTAATGGGGTGTTTACACAATCTAGCAAACGTTTAGCAAATGTATTCGAAATACACGTGCTAATGCTGGACGTTTGCTGGACGTATGCTGGATCGTGTAAACACCCTACAAGCGGTTATTTTATGTTTTGGGGCCGGTTGTGATTTCTAATATTACCGGAAACCACGTGCGTTAGTTACTACTATCTAGTGTACTATTCTTTCAAATACATATAGGCCTATCTATATAAATCACATCGGACAATATGAGGTATTACTGGAACAGAGCATGGTGGCAGAATTAAATAACAGCAAATGATGTCTGTGCGCTGATAGTCAATTCGTGCCGTAGGCCCACTGACCGTCAACAAAACACTGATCACAAAACGAATGCGGCAATCAAATGATGCATTATAATTCATTGATAACATTATTGCAATCTCTCGTTTGACTGCTACGCGCATTTCGACAGTAAGTTTTGCATCGGATGCTATATATTACGGTTGTACTGCGTTAGGTCTCCATATTCGGCAAAGTTTATTGCGTACTCGCACAAAAACAGAGATATTTTTCATAACCGTTGTTTAGAAGTCAAATTAAATTACTAGGTTTACAGCCGAACACGCCGCGGAAGCATCGCATCAGAATGACGACTGTTTGTCCGTCATCGTCGCAGTTGAACATAATCAGTGAGTCGACGAGGGAGACATTGAGCAAGCGACCTAGTCACTGCAAAATGTCCGTTGAGGCTGCGGCTGACGTCATTGATGATGTCAGTGAGCAGTCAAACAAAAACTGTGAGAACACAGACTGATGATAAACAAAGACTGTGAGGACGTGGTTGGTTTCTGTGGAGAGCTGTTTGCTGACAGCGGCGACCTGCTGTCCAGTCTGTCGCCGCTTCTAACGAGCATGAAATTGTTTGGACTCTACTTTCATCGCGAAGATCGACGTCAACGTTCTACTGACGATCCAGAATGGAATACAGCGACGCCGTCAGCTGGCAAAGCATCAACCAAGCTGCGAGTCTACGCTACTGTCGTTCTGATTCTTGTTTGGCTCAACGCGGTTCGGTGTATTTTGGTGTTTACTAGGAATGACAGTTTCGGCGCCGTATTGTTGATGAAGATAGCAATATTTAACATGTGCAGTCTTGTCGCCATATTTCAGACTTCTTGCTACTACGCCAGCCATTCTCGTCAGCTTTTCAAAGTACTTTTCACGCTGCCAGTAACTCGCGACTGTGTCCGCAGTGTCCATCGCGCTGCAGTCGGTCTTACGATATTTATTTGGATAAGTATGGCCTGCTTCCTTATTTTTGGAGCTACTATATTTCTCTACAGCGACGAAGAATTTAACTTTATTCTCGCACCGTTTGTCACCTATATTTGCGTACCAAAAGTGCGGATGATAAAAATGATCGGCTACCTAGGATACGTAATATTGTTTCCTTGCATTTTCTTTTCCCATTTGCTAAGCTTGGTACTTGTGTACCTATTCTACAGCCAGTTCGAAAAGCTGAAGAAAAATTTTCGTCGTGTTCTTGGCGAACGAAGACACTTCAATGGAGACTTGTCGTTGTTTCGTCGACGCCATCAGACGCTAAGTCGTGCAGTCAGTAAGATCGACGGGTTTATGAGACTAAGTAACGTCGCAGGGTTTGTCTGTCACATCGTGAACATCATTCTTCTGCTGTACAGCATCATCTTTTATCGAGAGTCAACGAAAAGCGTCATAACTGCTTTAACCTACCTTTTCTGGCTATGTGCTAATATCAATGGTTTGATATTCTCGGCCGGCGCTGGCATAATCGTAAATCACATGGTACGTATCTGCTGACTGTGCTACAGGCCTACAATAGGCTACTTAGCTTTGAAGAATAGCCTGCTACTGGCATATTGCACTCAATGAAGTGCTTTTTTGGCTGGTCAATCCTGCGTTGCGTTTCGTTATTCTGTTGGCAAAATCCACTATCTTGCACAAACTACGCATATGCAGTAGGACTACTGAGTGTTGTCAAAAGTTGTCTTTACGTCTCTAGTCTTAACGCGTTGTTTTTTTTAAATTTGTACTTGTCAGGCAAAAAAGTTGGCACAAAACTATCTTTTTTATAGCGTATTTATGGTCATCTATGCTGTGATTTACATCTATAGCTCGAACCAAAAAGTAGGCGATTAAGGTAAGGTGATATATTTAGGCTGATGATTGCTTTATTGTAAACTTGTTCAAAAGTGTGATCGTAAAAATTTTGAATATCAGTCATATTCGATAACGTTATGACAAAAAGCTGTCGTCCTACTTTTAGACACCAGTACGACGTATAATTGAAAAAAAACATTGTACATAACGTTCTGTCGTCAGTTATCTAAAGCTATTTTTCTTCAAATAACTATATATTAATGCTAAGCAGTATAGTTTTATATGTCGATGTCACAGGCACACAAGATGCACGACAATATTTACGATATTGAGCTCTCGACAACGGATGCTAGAACAGTTGGCGAGGTAGGCCTAAAAACGACTTTATCTCCATCACTGTCAATTTAGACATTTGTGCCGTAAATGCGGGTTTTGAGGCATTGTTAGCAAGTCCGATTCTTGACAGAATGTACACAACTTGAGTCCTGCATAAACACGCATTACTGTATAATATAATACTTGTGGTTCATAGCTGTGATGCTGAAAAACATCTACACTGTGTCTCAAAAAAGCATCCCCGACATTTTCGACTGTAACTTGAAAACCAATAATCAGATTTTGCTAATTTTTCCTACAAATATTCCTGACACAACTTGCCATTAAATGATTATTTAATTTTTTATCTCATTCAACGTTTGTTTTGCACTACCTAGGAAAACACAACCAGCGAAATATCACTTTTTATTTAGCGCGATGCGATTGCTTAATTAACATAACGCGTAAAACACATTTTGTTCACATTTCTGACACTTTGGCTGACATTTCATCCAGTTGTCCATTTTTCAACTGCCTGAAGTAAAATTGCTTGAAGTGTAAACCCACTATGTGAACACAGGCAAGGAAACGCTATCTTCATTCATTGACAGCAGTATCGATAAAGTTCTGCTCCAGACCAATCCAGGTTGTACCAGTCGCTTCTTGACTTCGCGAATATTCCTAAACTTCATCTGGTAGACGCACTGCTGCATTGCAGTCAATCCTTGTAATAGACCGGTTGTTGGGGCCGACAAATTAAGATAAATGGAATTTATCGACGTTTTTTCATTCATTTTAACACGTATTGTTTGGTTTGCTTTCCCCAGGTAGTGCAAACGCAGACGTTGGGTGAGGTGGAAACTAAATTACTTATTAATAGCCGGTTGTGTCAAAAAATATTTTTGCTAAAAATTATTAAAATCTGCTAATTTTTCTTCAAGTTACGATCGATAACATCAGGGATGTTTTTTCAGGTTTTCTGTTTATTTCAACACAGATTTCGCTTGATCTGGTTTTCCAAGGTAGTGCAGAAGCATACATTGCGTGAGTGAAAAACTGAACAGTCGTTTGATGGCAAGTTGTGTCGGGAATATTCCTACAAAAATTTATCAATATCTGATGATTGGTTTTCAAGTTACAGTCAAAAACGTCAGGGATGTTTTTTGAGACACAGTGTAGTGCAGTTTTGCAGTTCTGCAAGAAACAGGTATGCTTATTAACCCTTGTAGTTTGCTGCATTCGTGCAGTGTTTCTTTCAGAGGTCTTTTTCCGAGACTATTCGTGGGTTTAATCAACATTGCTGTTAGACCTGTCGCAGCCGTGTGTGTACAGGCAGTTTAGTCAGTAGTAGTGTCGCAGTGGTTTAAAATTCTGCGTTTTTTCTGGGTCATCCTGTAGGTAAACGTGTTTTTGAGCCGTATGAATGGTGAGCGAATCGGATTCAGCGTGTTGGGCATCTTTGTTATCGACAAGAATACCATACTGACGGTAAACTGCTTCTTAGAAATCAGCGTATAAATTAGTCGCTGTTGAAAGCTATACTGGCATATGGCCTACCGTATTGAAATAGATTATAGATGGCAAACCAAATGTGCGTACACATGTAATAAAGCATACTTTTAAAAGTAAGTCTCTCAACAGTAGTTGTTTGTTACAAATTAATAACCGTATTTTTAATTACCCTATTTTAAATCTTTCTCGCTCCCGAAGTTCATGTATTGTCAAACATTTCCATTTTTTTATTATTTATTCTCTTTGATTAATTTAAAAATAGATAAGGCAGTCATATGACGATTGTTTTGCGTGACAGATTATGGGTCTGTTGATCACATACTTTCTTATTGTCGTCCAGCTGGGTAACACGGGCAGTACATCAACATCCACTGCTGCGATCAACTCAACAATCTATTGATGAACTTCGCTTCTGGTTCTTGAGACCAGGACAGTCGTGTACTGCAGCGTAATTCATGTAATGGCGCCATTAGTGTGTATTGGCTATACGCTGTGAATTGAACTCGATCAACATTCTTAACGGGCGCGCTATGTTTTCTTCGAAGAAATATTTTTAGGCGCGGCGGTAATTCTGTCCGTCAGTCCGTCTGTCCGTCCGTCACAACCCGGTACCGATTTAAGTGCAAGTAAGATAGAGACTTCGGGTTTTCACCGTATGATAGCGTTGGGTCTCTAGTATTTCCTGACAAAATTTCATGCCGCTGGGTAAGGGAGTCCCCACAAAAGAAAGGGCAAAAGAGGGGCACCTCTGTAAAAAGACGTTATTTTGCGGATATTGGCTCGTCTTCCTTGAAAATGGTTGCAAATAGGCATAGACATGTTGCTTATCATAACAAGCACCAGCGACGAGCTTTTAACAATGAGCTTTTTAACATCGATGACCTTAAATGACCTTGAACCCCTAAAATAGGTAGTTTTAGTGATATATTCGCGATTTCGGAGTGCGACACATTTCAAGAGTGAATTGCGCCGAAATGGCTGGAGATAGGTAACGTGCATATAAAATTTTCGCCATTGAATGTAGATTTTAGCAGTCCAAGTCCCAACCTTCTACGTTCAATGCGTGCGCAAGCGGGTGTCGAAGAGGGGAACCTCCTAAAAGTGGTTATTTTTCCGCTATTGGCTTGTTTAACGTGAAAACGGTCGCAGATAGGTACAGACATGCTGCTTATTATATCAAGCACTGGTGACGTGCTTTTCAGTCATATAAACATTGATGCCCTTAAATGACTGTGAACTCCAAATATAGGGTTTTTAGTGACTTTTTTGCAATACTCCGCTGCAGAAGAGAAAATTGCGATGAAATGGATAGAGATAGACAAAGACTATCAAGCACCGTCGAAAGTCGGGAAAAAAACTGTTGTAGGCTCTCGCGCGTCTCAGGAACATTAGCTCAGATTCCTTGTTGTTTCAGTGTTTAGAATACAGATATTGCAACACGTTTCGTGATGTGTCAATGTATCATTATGGCAATAATAATGCGAGAATGGAAAATCTTAAAAAGCTCATTATTATTATGTTGCTCGGGCTAAAGTTGTAACATAGGCTACTTGGCTATTGTAAGCCTAATGTTTTCTGGCTACGAGTAAAAATGAAAGTATTTTACTAAGTTGTTAAACGTTTTACCGGGTGAAAATCAATAGATGAATTGAAACAAATTTCTGTGAAGGAATCGGATAACGAGAGAGCTAGCATAGCTATAACGCGTATTAGCTACCGTAATTCTGTCCGTTTGTCCGTCACGCCCGGTACCAATGCAAGCCCAGGTGAGATAGAAAGTTCATGTTTTCACCGTATGATAGTTTAGAGTCTCTAGTATTAGGCCTACGTGGCAAAATTTTATGCCGTTGCGTAAAGGGGGTCCCCACAAACGAGAGGGCGAAAGAGGGGCACCCCTCCTAAAAAGACGTTATTCTACCTAGCTGCTGGCTCGTCTAACGTGAATATGGTTGCAGATAGGCACAGACATGCTGCTTGTCATAACGAGCACTGGCAACGAGCTTCTTAGAAATGTCAACATCGATTACCTAGAATGATCTTGAACCCTAAAAATAGGGGTTTTTAGTATTGTTTGCCGAAGTGTGAATTTCGACAAAGTGAATAGAGATAACTGCGAACAGGAACTGCTATAGGCTCTGCGTTTTCGTATTCTGTGATTATTGTCAATTATTTATTTATTTTAGTCAAACCGAAACTCAGATACACCCAGCCCACAGCTGGGTTCGTGTAAAATGTTTACTCCTATGACCTAACGCATAGCCACAATAATTATACATCCGTTACGAAAGACGACAGACAGACGACGGACAGACGACAGACGATGAACAGTGGCTGTTCTAACCTCCCATTTTCTGGGGGCACGGCAGCATGGCGAGCGCCGTAGCGCGAGCCTATAACGGGGGTCTGGAGGCGGAGTCCCCAGCGGGATCCAGTGGCAGAGCCTATGGTCAAGGGGTTAAGGGGGCGAAGCCCCCTGAAGCTGAAGGACTTTTGGTTTTGGACGTTTAATGAAAGCCACAAATTTGCCCACTTTTCTAAAATTTGGAAACGCAAAGAAATCATATATTTGTGTTATCTTTGCAAAAAATCATGGATGGCCACGAAACTGGGGTCTAGAGCAAAACTGGGAACCTGTGTCCCCCGGCCCGCGCCTAAAACCGCCACTGACGATAAGTCGTACCGTAAGCTCGACCGTAACTTAAGTACGGTCGGCTAAAAATACAAAATTTGAGGCGTCATCCAAAGTAGGCCTAGGCTTAGTTATTGCATCAGCGAAGTTAAATTTAAATCACTTGATGGCTAAACTATAAGTTATAAGAACAATGTATGTGTAAAATTTGAGTTTGTGAGTTAGACTGTTGGCATCGCATCTGAGCACTCCGCGTCTCTGCAGCACTATCCTATATAGGCCTAAAACATTTCGTGATACCTTATCACAGAGACTTAGTGGTTAATCTTGTACCAAATTACGGCAGTAATTTGCGGAGATCTGGCTCTCCTCCCACATATAAAGCAAGGACCGGTTCGCCTGTATCTGGTGGCAGGTAATACTGTGTGATCCCATACGGCAGGTGAGGCGTCTGCGGCACACTGCCGGCTCGGAGCCATTGGAAACGGAGATGAGCACCGCTCGCATCTGTCACAGAGCTGTGAGAGGGCCTGTTGACTGTCGGCGATTTAACCTAATCTTAGGCCTAAACTTTAATTACGAACCAATTATTCATTTATATAATTAACAATATATAAATTATTTCCTACACAGTTAATTATATACGGTTTAATTAGCCATTTACAAACTACTAAACTACTGTTGCACACGCCAAGATAAAAACTCTAGATGGAGCAGTGCTGAACTTAACCGAAGATTTCAAGTACCTGGGATCACATATTGGTTCTTCAGAGAAAGATATACAAACCAGGAAAGCCTTAGCATGGCGAGCTTTGCATTCTA
>Ga0209367_1001552_pt1 | contig 28549 bp, 17 predicted proteins | sample WorMetLIZISLAND2_FD_187412 | JGI IMG/M metagenome (GOLD analysis project Ga0209367, IMG submission 187412) | Marine gutless worms symbiont microbial communities from Max Planck institute for Marine Microbiology, Germany - Olavius geniculatus... ...
GAAGTGGGAAACATGAAGTTACAATTTTTCGACAGATAGTTGAAATTTTCGACAGAAAAAATATGAATGCTCAAAATATCGATTTAACCTTCAGATTCTCGTCCATAAACCAAATTGGAGATTTTCAGCACTAAGTATTGTATTTTTGGAAAAAAGTTATCCGACAGGCTAAAATTGGAGAGGCGGCAAAATTCCCCCCCCAGTGCCACGGCGGTGTAGATATAAGGTGCGAGTCTGAGGGTTGTTGCTGGTGTGTAGGGTTTCTTTCGGCGCTGTTTTGTGCAAGTCAAGCCTACGACGATGTTTCGCTGTGCCGGGAAGGACCGAGAGCGCTGTGAGATAAATGCATACACCAGAAACAGTTGCCAGTACTGCCGACTGCAGAAATGCTACGCCGTCGGCATGTCTCGACAGGGTACGTGCATATATACGTGTGTGACTTCGCATTTTGCAATTTAGGCCCTAGTTAAGTTATAAAAAACGTGAAAATGTAAAGTCTATAGATCTATAGACGGCGTTTATCACAGTTACTTTTAACCAGACGCCAGTTTTCACTGCAAGACCACGGATACGAAGTTGGTTATCGTCATCGTCATCATATTCGTTTATTTGACGTTGTTAAACTAAATCTTACCTCTATTTAGCATAATGAGTTATGTAGTACGTCAAATTATTTGTGCACATTAGTGCATCCCCCAATGTGCCTGTTTACGCATTTGCTTTTGCTGGTACTCATTGTGTCTACACAAAAAGTGATGGCCAATCTGAGTTAAAAGTGTATATTTACCGTTATTCGGGGTGGGAGATAGTGGCGGCTTATTGTAGCGGTTAACTCGTTTTAAATTTTACCACTGATTTGGCTAGCAAAAGAATTTATTTTACATTTGATTAACATTTGATAAACTTATGAACTTATAAATGGATAAAAAATAAAACTTATTTTTATGGACTTCTCGGTATATTAATTATTCTTCAATAGCGGTTTCAGTCGAGTATGCATTCTGTCCCATTTCGTTCAGCTACCTTCTGTAATTAATTAGAAAAGTTCTAATAAAAATATTAATATCCTGTCTTACGTTTTTCTCCTCATCGCCGTACTGTGTTAGGTGTTATGAAAACGTGGTCGGTTGAATTTTGAATTGTATGCTAAACAACGCTGTTGTATCGCGTGAGAATTAAAACGGGTAGACTACACTGTGTCTCGATAAACAAAATAGGCTACAAACAACAAGTTGTTAACATATTTTACAAAGTAACACACTCTATTAACTGTTGATTAAATGGCGATTTTGTTTATTAGAATTTGTTCATATTAAGCCAAGATTGTTAATATTATATGAAAATGTAGCAGGGCCTGGTTTTTGGTACACCGTGTAGGCGTATACATATACACCGCACAATGTCAAATTTTTATGTCAAATTTCTGATTTTTTGTTCAAACTGTAATCGTATTAGTACGTTGCAACTAAAGGAAAACCATAGTTGTGCTTGAAAAATTGAAAAGCTGTGTTGTTGTTGTTTTTTTTATTAAAACTGGCCCTTTTTAGTGACACTGAAATAAGAATTTTCAACAGCTACTGTCAAAAATATTAGGCCTAAAAATCTGTTAGTTATAGATGTGCGGATGGTATTGACAGAAAGGGTGAGTTAATTTCTCATAATGTAACACCATGCACACGTTTTCGTTTCTTTTACGCAATCAATACTATTATCTTGTACATAATGTGTCCGTATGTCTGTACTTCGAAATGACGGCTATGTCCAATTATAACGGGATTATATGGCAACAGATAGGATACGTAGCAGTTACAACTCACACGTTATATGCGCACACAAGTCTCGCCAGTTCAGCGTTATAATGAATAATTTGGAACTACAGAGTTATCCGACTGGCGGGAAAACGATGCATAATAATCGAAGACAGACGAAACACAAAAATGGCAAGAACATGAAAAGGCAAAGAGAAATTCTACAGACACGCAGTCGCAGTTATTGCGTGAAAAATTGATTGAATCTGTGTTTTGTCTCTCTGCCGTTGTCTTATGTAACGCACATACTCATAACATATGCAAGTACCATTATATCAAAAACACCGGTACGGAAAAAATTTGCATTTTGCGCCATTTATTTTGACAGCAGTATTTTGTGTCAAAAATAATTAATTAACGATTACATTTTGTTTACAGTGGGCGCTGATTTTCAAACATTAATATTTTACAACGTAGTTTAGCGACGCAGTTAAAGTGTGCTGAGATAATATTTTGTGATTTATTTGGTTATTCTACATGTATCTCTCACTATAGTGTCTGGAGTATTATAAGTGTCAACTAAAAAGCGCTCGTGAGAGTGCATATCTCCGCCAAGTGAAGTGATTTAAACATTACTACTACTAATGGGTCTACCACTACTAGGTACCTACAACTACACCCTACAGAAAGGAAAGAGGAGAGAGAAGGAAGAGCCGCTTTGCGGCAGGGAAAAGGGAGGAAAACCGAAAAACTAATAGCCGGCGTTGCTGCTTGCGCTGTTGGTGCAATGACGTCATTGCTGTGCAATGATGTCATTGCTATTATTAGTCATCATGTACACACACGGAACGATGGACAGAACAACCAATCTTTTAATTTTCTCCAATGTTCACCACGTTCATCTTGGCTAAGATAATAAATTTACTTTACTTAAACAAACAAACGCAGACGGTCGCACAATATGTCGGCATTGAACCGACATATTTTTTGACTCACCACTGTGTGTCGTTAGCTTCAAGACTCGGGCGACGACCGAAGCGACGCAAGGAAATACCGCCACAAATGCAAAATGACGTCGCTACCCAGCAAGCCGCCATGTTGTCGCCGTCGACTTCCGGCACGTCCCCCATGCTCGTTCCTGGATTGCTCGCTACAACCAATCCAACGCTTTATAAGGAATTTATGCAGGTAACTATTACTGTCCGCGGTAGGCGACGACAGTATTATATTTGCTTTGTTTGTCGGTTTGTCCGGCAATCTGTCTCTACGCTTCGGCAGCCGCTGCTGTCTTTCTCGGAATGATCTTTTTTTCTGCTTGACGCAAGATGTTGCTACCAGTGAAAGCCGTAATTGGATGAACTGAATTAACTCTGTTGTCAAGAGAATTGTCATTGATTTGCTGCTTGACTGGTTGCTTTACTGATCTATTTATTGGTGGTTATTAGGCATTATGGGAGTCACTGGCTGGTCTGACATCGCCTCACCAGCTGCACAGTCCGCCCATGTTCACACCAGCTGCGCTTTCACCGGCGTCACTGCCACTACATCAGCAGCAGCAGCAACAGATGCACATTGATAACATTTCCAGGTTTTAGCCAGTCGTTTACTATCCCGTTTGACTTCAGAAGCTTTTGTTCGGCCGTTATTATTTTAGGGTACAGTATACACTATTCCGACGGACGCTATTCCGACAAATGCTATTTCGATTGAAATTCACATCAACAGACACGTCATTATGCTTTACATTTACATTCACCAGGGGGCGACAATTTTATGTGTAATGGAATACGGTTTTCGCTTACAGTTACGGTTAGGGTTAAGGTTAGGGTTTAGGGTCAGGATTTAGCGGAATAGCGACAGCCGAGCGACTCACGGTCTCGGTCGTAGCTTCACGGGTCGTCAGTCGACCAACTAGCTCTTCAAGCCTACCAAGTAAACCGTCACTGGATAACCAGTCGGCAAGTTTTGTAGTTAGGCTACGTCCACACCGTCGAACTTATTACCTGTATTGTACGCTAACTTGTGGTGTGCATTATTGCCACATAAATGTTTGAAAAATGCTAACCCTAACCCGAACTTCAACCATAACCTTAACCCTGAACACTAACTCTGACCTTAAACCTAACCGTAACTGTAAGCGAAAAACGTAATTTTAACATTAAGTGCAAAGCACAGGATATTTGACCGGCAGCCGGTCAAATATTCTATAGGCTATATATGATCGGTTAAATTTTGTCACCGATTAAAAGCGTCCAGTCATGACCGGTTAATCGGTCATGACCGGTCGAATATCGGGCCCTATGAGGGCCACATATTTGACCGGTCACCGCCTTGAACAGCCATAGCCAGTACGTACAAGCAATGGTGCTTATAGGTACCGGCTAAGACCGTGTCCCTGCGACGGTACCGTCGCAGGGACGGCGGCAGCTGAGCTACTGACGACCTCAACCGTAGCAACTACGGTATCACGGATCCGCCAGTCAGCCAACTAGCACGTCAAGCCTAGCAAGCAGCCTGTCTATCACGGTGCAGTCGGCAAGTTTTTTGGTTGCCTGTCGGAATCTCGAATTTACCGCCCATATTGTAGGCTAATTTTTTGTGTTCATTATTGTCACGTAAGTCTTTTAATAATCTAACCCTAACCCAAACAGCTTTAATTCTTTTAGTATATATATGCTATAGATTAAACTGGCCGCGCAAATTACCTTTCATGTCATGTCACAACAAAATATCACATATCGGCCGGGTATTTGAAAGAAAAGAAAAAAAACGTGATTTGATGTGATTCGAGGAGCAGAGGTGGCGGCGGCGGTTCAGTGATAGCAACTCGACCTGACCTGCTGATGCACGACAACCGCACCAACGAAACATTGCAGAACAAGTCGCCAGCATCATCATCATCATCATCGTCAGCAGCAGCAGCCGCAGTCAACTACGAGCCGACATCGGTGGAAACACACTGTGAAACTGCAACAGCTACAAGTAAAAGGTACTGTACGAGGTATTCGGCATTTTCAGATGGACGAGCTGCTTTGCTCATGACGAGCTTATCGCTGATGACAAAGTAGTCTGTACGTATATTAATTTAAACCACGGCTAAACACTCAAGACAAGGGTTTAACTGACACTTATTTGACGCTGGCCGACAGACGGTCTTATGTCGCACACGGTCTTTCGTTTGGTCACGCATGACTGCACCGGTGCGTTATACCCCGTTTACACGATCGAACAAACATCGAACAAACATCGAGCAAACGTCGAGCAAATGTAGTCAAAATATACGTACTAATTGCTTGACGTCTGCTGGACGTCTGCTCGATGTTTGCTAGCATTCATCCAGCTAGCTCGACGTGCTATGGTAATCAGCATGCTAATTAGGAGGGCGGGCGGTTTGTAATTGGAAGGCCTATATAACACGTGATCAGCTGTGGGCTAAGCCTGGGCCTACATTTGAGCCAAGAAGCGGGGTTCCATCAGGCCAGCTTGATGTTTGCTCGATGTTTGCTCGATCGTGTAAACGGGGTATTATCGACACGCGTCCCACTGTTGACAGTATGGTACCAATGCCATCATGAAAAAGTGTACGTAAAACCTAAGGACTGAAAGTTCGAACTGACATTTTTTGACGTCCTGGTCTCTCACTGGACGTCCTGTGCACGTCTTCGCATAACGCTGGTAGGGCAAACTTTGTTCTGAGGACCGCTCTGGCTTGCGCGTCATCGTCAACAACAACAACAACTAGGCCTACTACAACCGCTCATGCCGCAGTTGTAATAATAAAAGGTTAAAAGTTAAAGGTTTTGTTATAGCTTTTAATGAAAGCCGATTCCAGAGCTACGGAGCGTCACCTGCCGTTTGGGTTTACACAGTACATGTTACTTGCCACCCGACACAGGTGAACGCACCCGCTTTAACCTCGATTTATTTACCCCGGAGGGATGGAAGGCTGAGTTGACTTAGACGGCTAGTTACATACCGAGATGGTTTACCTGCCATCAGGCATACCCATCCAAGTACTAACCCGGCCCGGCGTAGAGTAACTTCATTGATGGAATGAAATGCGTTACCGCTACGCCACGCCACCAACTGTAGTAGTCGTTGTTGTTGTCGCCGTTGTTCTATAGATTGGAGCTGAGTCCTCCACTGGGAGCCAATCTTCATCAGTTGGCCAGCAAAGCGCTGTCGGATTGTAATTCGATGTCGCTAATGCAGTCGCCTGATCACATCGTCGGCATCATCACAGCAGTGATAGAAGCTCACCGAGACACGTGTCTTCACACCATCGACAAGGTCGTCGTGGGCAAGTTCAAGTACGACATGCTCATGTGCAGCAAGCCACCGGTATGCGCCAAACGCTATTCATTCTAGCTTATTGTAAGGCTGTTCTGTTGTGTTGCACACGTTGTGTTGTGATACACGGCTAATGTTGCTTTAGTTTAAGCTTGCTTAGTGTACTAGTAAAGAAATAATTCAATAGGTAAGTAATATAGATAGCTTAATAACGCAGATAACAAATAGTCATATTGCACCGCGATCTCAACATTCGAACAAAAATGTCTTCAGCAGCCGCTTAAACTGTTCTAAGTTAATGTCAGTTTGTCTCAGATAAGCTCCAAGCTTGTTCCACAAAAACCTGCAGCAGCAAAACATCACTGTCTTCACAGCTGCTGCAGGTCTTTCTGACGACACATGTTCTTGAGTTGGCAGAACGCAGCTGACGACGACCTTCGTTAAAGACCTGCTAACAGTCGGCGGCCAGGTAAGCTGGAGCCATGCCCGGCAGTGACAGGTAGACCAGAGTGGCTATCTTGAAATCCACCCGACGCCGAACCGGAAGCCATCGGCGTTTTGTGGTCATAACGTCAAACAAAAGACACCAAACGTGCAGCCGCATTCTAAACAGACTCCAGCCGGCTCATCAGACCGTCAGTGATGCCGTAGAACTGTAAGTTGCAGTAGACAAGGTGACATAAAATAAACGCCTGGACCAGCGTCTTGACGGCGTCAGATGACATCGATCTGACAAGCGGTCTGAGCTGCCGTAGCTGATAGTAGCCACTGCGACACACGGCCGACACCTGCGCAGATAGCGTCAGCTAGCTGTCGACGATGACGCCGAGGTTACGCGTCTCGGCGTCGTCGTCGACAGCCAGCTAACGCTGTCTGCGCAAATGGCCGCCGTGTGTCGACGTGCCGACGCCACCAGAACTTCAGAAACGTTGACTTTCGCCAGCTGCTGTGGAGAACCCAAGCACATCATCTGAGTCTCGGTGAGGTTCAGTCGAAGACGGCTAGCTTTGAGCCAGGCCTCGATGTCGAAAAAACCGACACTTAAACAGGACATTGTTGAAATTTTCAGAACCAGACGTCTGTCGTACTTTGGTCACATCCCTTAGATAAATTCCAGCAGATATTTACACATACTGCTTTATGGTCATATTGAAGCTGTCTACGCAAAATGAAGACCACGGAAAGGATGGTTGGATAGTGTGTCAGAAGACTGTGAGGCGTTACATCTCTAGGTACCAGAGGTTGATAGACTTGCTCAAAACAAGAAACTTCAAAGAAGCCGGATTTAAAACCACAAAGTTGGAGCTGTTAGAGCGCGCTCATTCGTCAACGTCAACATAGCATTAAATCAAGAAAATATAGTCAAATGCTCAGAGCCAGGACGGTACACAATGACGACGACTAATGGTCCGCTGTCGGTCGTCATCCGGACAGCGGGAACCTCTAACGTACTGCATGTCAGTGTCGGCAGTGTAGCGCACTTTCAGTGTTTGCGGAAGACGGACGCGCTACATCGACGACAGTATTCGAGTCATGTGGTCAAATCGTGGAAAGAATTTTGACGTTAAATATGCCACTTGCAGGGGCAGCTTTGTCAAGATGCCAGATAGCGTTGTTGAGTTCTATTTATGTATATACTCGTATGATATTTTATGAAATATTTGATGCGCATTGGCTGCATTGCAAGGGTATACAGTACACACGTTTTCGATATGCCCGGGTGAGTTAAATTTGACGTACTATACTAAACGTGTCATATGCGTATTCTATTCTCGAAAGAAGCGTAGCCTACGTGAGCTAACGTAGGCTTCGCCTCTATGTATTCTGTTTTAGCGCACGCGTATCCTGGAGCCTTGGGAACGGGTTAATTCTGATATGGAGAATTCCGACCCGTCGCAGTGGTGGCAGCCGTTCGCTGACAACATGTCCCCTGTTCTCCAGCGCGTCGTCAAGTTCTGCAAAAAGATTCCCGGTACGATATGTAACGAAAAGAACTAGGCTTTAACTTTATAATAACAGCTGTAGTACCGGCAATAATAGTAATTGGCGACCACAGCCGTATATCGGCCACTGTATTGGCCAGGTGGCTGCACTAATTACGACGGATGTTTGAGATGTTTGATCGCTTCATGTTCCCATCACGTGAATATAACCCTCCTGCTGTAGCGCTTTTTGCTGTTGATGATAGTGGTGAAATGCATCATACATTGAATTATTTAACCTAAAGAATAGAATAACTACTTGTTCACAGACCGTTTCCCCGGGAACTTCACACGGGTTCAACAATAATTGATGGTATAGAATGTATAAATCATATCAAGTTGTTTCGTGCGATTGTATATGACAATTTTAGTGTTGATACGCATGTTAACTATATTTTGCTAGTCTAGCAGCAGTATCTGTTCCTTTTGATAATGTTGCCAGAATTTTTGTTAACAAAATTGAGTGGCGTGAGCGCTAGCTAAAATTTGTACTACCTGACGACAGAAACATCAGTCTAGTTTTACACCGTCGATGATATCATATCCGGCCTACCGCTGTACTTATTTTTTTAAACATTTTTGTTAACTGCCGTTTTTAAGTTTTTAATTTATGTATCTTTAATTCATTTATTTTTTTTTGTTTTTTTGCATTTACGTTTGTTTTTTGCAACAAACATTATTTATTTACTTAGGTTTCCTGGAGTTGAACCTGCCGGACCAGATAACACTGATCCAGGAAGGTTCATTTGCGGTGATCTTCGCCCGCTATACTGCACTCTTCAGCGAACAAGGAATGTTCACACCAGACATGTCCGCCAGAATTCCAAGGTGACGTATATTGGTAAATTTAATAGTAGTGGTAGTATAACTGTTGGTGACAAATTTATAGCAGTCATATGTAAAATAGTTTGGAATACTTTGATAGTCCACAGGCTTAGACAGCAATTTACGTGGGTGCCTTGTCCACAAACGCATATGGTGTATTTTAAAAACAAAACGACGATTGTTACGGTATAGAATACTAAAGAAACGGCAACGACCAACTATTGAGTGTTACCAAACCGTCACTTTGAGCGAAATGATTGTTTACGTAGGTCGATGATAAAGCTGATACCAGTCATGGGTGATTTTTTCTGTGAATTGTTCAAGCGTGCGGACAAATTCAACCTTCTGCAGCTCACAGATGCCGAGCTGGCTCTGCTGTCCGCCATCAGCATACTCAATCCAGGTCAGTAGGTCGCTGTCTAACTAGGCCACTAGGTCACCGATTAATAAGCTTTCCGAGTCAAACGGTTAACCTGTATTTGTTAAAGTCAGTGTCTTGACGAAATTCGACAGGTGACAGGAAGGCAATCTTGTTTCGGAAACTTTTGGATAACGTTTATTCCATTTTTACCATGCCACGCTATTGCGGGGGCTGCATTACCAGAGCAATGATGTCTATCTGTCTGTCTGTTCGGTGTAACGTTAGGTACGCTGATCATATAGATTGGTTTATCTCAAATTTTATTAGGCTAAGTTACTTAGCCCAGTGTCATAGCTCTTTCAGGCAAAATTTCAGCGAGGAAAGCAAGAGAAACCTTCTCAAATTTGAGATTGAACGAAAGTGGAACAAAGACGTGTACGTTTTGTCTGTTTAATGCAATGTATAGCATTAGACAAAGTATAAAATCACTTGAGCGTCCGTCCGTCCGTGCGTGCGTCCGTCCGTCTGTCCAACTTTTAAGACGCCATATCTCCATAACGGTGCAAGATAAACGCATGGTCACAATAAATCACCCATAGGAAGTCGCCCACCGCAAGTCAAATGGTCACGTGACTGATGACGTCACGTGACCCAAAAAATCAAGGTCGTGACCCCATTATCTTTGAGGCGGCAATTAAACTTTTTAATTTTTACTACTGGCCTACACAGCTCACTCAGTTAATTTATACGAATTTTATTGTAAGGTATCGAGATGCATTGAACAGACTCCATGTTCGTTTGAACAGTATCTTGTTAACAGATAAATCGCCGTATGTCAAAAACGGCGAGAAATATAAGGAGAGTCAATGGTATTTGGTGAAGTATAAGCACAATTTTTGTTTATTAATATTGCTTTTTATAGTATTAGTCCGTGTTTATTAATAGATCGCAGTGGTCTGGTCCACGTACAGTCCGTGCAAGAGTTTCGACGTCTTTATCTACAGGCGCTTTGCATCTACATGAAGTACACCAGACCCAGTATGTATGGATTTCGCTCAACTTAGCCTACCATCCCTCCGGGGTAGGCAAATCGAGTACCGGCTTGTCTGCTCGGGCGGGACGCGTTAATCCGTTTCAGGTGGCAAGCTAGTTATAGTTTTACGAGTGGAGCTGTACAATTTTTAACTCACAGGCAAGTTAATAAGTAAGTAAGTACTTGTAAGTTGTAAGCATGTCAGATGCACATTCTGACAAAAGTGAAACGTTGTAAAATGTCGAAAAAAACGTTACGTTTTTTATTCAATCTTTACATACGTTTCTGCACATTTTTGTACAAAAAATGTGTTTTAACATTTTTTTCATTTTTATTATGATAACAGTAAATAATACACCAAAATTATTTAACGTTGAATATTAGACAATATAGAAAACAAATTTCATTTTGAGTAAAGACGTGTACTAATAATGGTCGCCTTTGTGTCAGCGTTTACAAACTTTTCCTATTTTTTAAATAATGATTCATTATTTAGCTGTTAAACTGTTTAGAATCGTACGAAGACCAGTACTGGCAGATGGTCGCCACTCTGCCGCTGCTGAACCAGATCAACGAAATTCACTCCATACATGTCAACTCCGTCAAAGAAAAGTATCCGGACATCACTTTTCCCGATCTTCACAGAGAAATGTTTTCCAACCTAATGATGACGTCATCACCGGAATAATTGTCGGCATGGAGTGAAATAAATGGAGCAATGCCTCCCGATCCGGATATATGAAATATTCCGATTTTACTAGCTAGAACCAAAATGGCTGTATTTAAAAATATGAAAAATGGCCTAGCCATACCTGTAACAGAAATATTTCATGTTTGGCATGGAAAACCCCCTTACTCTGATTATGATTATTTTTTACTAAATTTATTTTTTCTTTCAAGTGCGCAAAAGGCGCTATAGTCCCTTAGACATGCCACTGTTGACTGGCCATGTGTAATAATAACAAATTATATTTTTTCTAAACTAACTAAGAATTACGTCGGTCCAGTGCTGACCTATTGTGCGACCGTCCGCCCAGAGCTGCGTGTGCACTGCGCAACCCCAACACTAAACTCAGATTCTTTGAAGTAAAAATTATTATACCGGTTAGACCATAGATGTTAAAACATTAATTTGCAAATTAAAAAAAAACATAAAAACATGTTTTTTTTCACTTTTAAAAAAACATGTAAAAACTACATAAAACATTAAACCACATTTGGCAGAAATTAGCGCAATAACATGTTAAAAACAAAAGCCTACCACTTGTCAAGAGTAAAGATCAACATGTACTGAATCACAGTGCAGCACGGTAGTGCTGACACTGTTGTAAGGGCGATGAACGTTAAGTAGGCCCCTATAGGAAATGGCGTTTGGGGGGTCTTGTAACTCCGAAACTCCTTAACCGATTTCTATAAAACTTGGCACCAGTGATCACATCGCCCACCCGACCCCACAAGCAAAATTTGGTTACAATCGGTTCAAAGGGGGCGTGGCTGCGTATGAATATTAGAAATTTGAAAAAAAAATATTACAACACCGATAACGCGTATTTTTTTGTCCACATAGTGTGAGAATGATAATGTTGTACACGCGTATATACGTGTTACTGAAATGCGTCGAACGTTACAGCGTCTTTTTATGGGAGTGGCTTCTTTTTTGTCTAGACACGACGTAAGCGAAAACATGAGAGTGCAGACGGATTGAAACTCACATATGTTGACGCAGAAATATCTCACGTCTGGCATCCGGGAAGAATGTTGTTTTAGCATCGTCTTAGTATCGTGTAAAATGCGAAGTAAGATAAATTCAGGGGAAATTGAAAAATGTGAAGGGGCGGGAGAGGGGCTATACGTTGTAGATGGACTTTTTTCACCTAGAGTTTGGTTTAGTACGTTTATGGGTAAACTGTTAATTGTGCTGTGCCTCGCCATTCGCCAAACCATTTAGTATTTACGATGGCTAGTCTTGTAAGGGCCAGTCTGGAATTCAACACGCGATAATTTTGCCCCAAAACCATTTTTGTCGTTTTCGAGTTTTGATTCATATCGCCCTTACGTAGCTTTGTTACTGTGAAAGTTTTTTGCTCTAATAATAAATGGTTTTAGCTGAACGCTCAGTGCTGCTCAACACCGATTCGATATACATTTTAATTCACCAAAAATGTCGGTAATTACAACACACTGCCTCCTTCTTGCTGCGAGATAAATCCATAACCGTTGTAGAGTTAGTAGTTGTTAATTGTTGTTATTATTAATATTGTTGTAACTTGTTAATGCTTTGTGCCGGTGAGTGTAAGTATTTGCTTTAGTAGTTCTGTATACGCCTCTCTGTAGCTGTTGTACTAAGTCCTCCGTATTCGCCACCCACGACGGAGGTTTCAGATCTCTGATCGCTTTTAGCGTAAAGCTTTTTTTCTGTATTGTTGTTGCTGAAAGTTTATTTATCTCCGCTGAAAAACAGGTTATGTTTACCGACCAGTTCGTTTGTATAGAACTAAGATGACAAAAAATTCTAAGAGATTGTTTTACGTTTAATTCTGTGGACAGCTTCTGTCTGAAAGTGATTAGATGTCGGTGACTTGTGGACTCTGGATAATTATTATGCAGTATTTTTTACTATTCGGATAAAGCAGCTGTATTGAGTCATTTATAATAGCCAGATGGCAGCACTATTTTCGGCGGAGGTTTGAGATCTCTGATCGCTTCTAGTTTTGTATTATATACGCTTCTATTTTTAAACTTTTCTTTTAGATTAACATCTATGATGTAGAATAATTGTACCGGTTTCTTCCGATTTCGTGCACTACATTAGCTGTTTATATGTCGTTCTCTTCATACGCGTAGACTATCAGCTAGTTTTGAGTTTGCCAAGATATTTTCTGTATATTTCTGACCGCGTTATTTCACTGAGCGTTGTTGGCTCTGTCGACGGCTTTGCCTGATATGCTAATAATAAATAATTTGTATATAATTAGAAATTATCTACACAGCGGCATTGTTAGTCAGCTTCTACCGATGGATCCTTTTTTGGTGTAGTCATTTTTGTTAATACGGAAACATCTTGTTGACCATCATGTCGTATCGTTGCACAGAAGATTTTTTTATCAAACCGTAGAGATTTAAGCCACTTGCAATGTTTCATGAATGTTTTGGAAAATTTTTAAAAGTTCTTTCTGGTTCGAGATTTTAATCTCTTTGTTGCAACGCCACAGAAGTCAGCGAATTTTAATTGGTAACTAGAAGGGCTTGTGGTTTGTTCGTAACTTGTTTTTAAGTTCTTCTTATACGTTTTTGTTTGCAAATTACATTTTCTAAGTTTTTTGTATGTCTGATATTTTTTAAGGTTGCTCATAGGTTTGTTTTGGATTAGTGAGCTTAATGTGCATGATAATTTATGCTAATATATGCAGTGGTATTTTCTGTGTATGATATGTGACCTACGCACGACATCTATTTATTGTGCATAAAAGCGTATATGGGCTATAAACGTATAACTTAAGGAGTGTGTCTACGTACGAAACTAAAACTAAACTATAAGCCGCACGCGACGTTGATTTAGATAATAAATACCCCAAGCTTCCTGAAACACAATCGCGTGCGAGTTTTACTTTGGTTTTACTTTCACATGTAGGCATTACCTAATGTTGTTGATTTTTGTAGTCGTATATTTCGCACAGTATGTTTCTCTCAATCTCTTGTCAGTTTCATCTTAATTCTTGTGGTCAATAATTTTCACTCAGATATTACGTATCAGTATGTATCCTCTGGAGCAACGTTTTAGGGCTGCGTCCAATACCCGAGTATTCGATTAATTCGAGTCCGGAATAGGACTTGAATAATACTTTTTTTAACTCAAAAGTCACAAAAAAGATAGTACCACTATTTTGCGTCGTTTCCGGTAAACTACTGCAAAAAACATATCATTAAATTTGGCGGCCTTCAATTTTTGCGGCTTTTATACGGCGCATACATCGCATAGGCCCAACTTCCTAAGGCTACTTGGTGACTCTGAAGTAACCGATTAATAAAGAACTGAATTCTGTAAATAAACAAGTGTTTATTTTGAGTAAGCTACATCTGTGCCATAAGTATTTAATTTGAAAGCATTAATGAAGTTCGGACTTTGTTCAGCCAACAACACAAAGATAATCTCATTACAATGCACATGTAGGCCTACGACAAAATTTAAAAAAAAAAACATAAAACAGCTGGAGACCCATGTCCTTCCATCGGCATTTCAATGCAATGTTACCCCATTTTACATTAAATTTTTGGGATGAGATTGTAAAACAACGGACAGTGACTTATATAACCACAAATTATCTTAATACTATTGCGTTTTGCGTTTTTGCGTTTTGTTAAACGTAAACGACAGCAACGCTTTTTCCGAGCATGGCAGAAGTTCCATCAGCAGTTGTGATTTTGTGATGTACGAATTTTTTGGTAGGCCTATTTTACGTGCAGAACGTTACAGAACGTCATTTTGTGATCTTGCGGACTTTTTTTTATGATTTTGGATGTTTTAGAGGTAATTAATGAAACGTAGTTAGTGATATAAGTAACTAAGTAGCCTATACGCTCTATTTACTAATCATTAACGTACTCAGCCCACCCTGTATGGCGATACAGAGACCCGCACAAAGATGCAGCACCCATGAGCCATAGAATGCCAGACAGCAGCGCGACGTTTTTTTGGCATGTGAGCTCTCTTTATGACCACTTTAATTCGACAATAAGTCAGTATAAAACTAAGCCTAGACAGACAGAAAAACAGATATGTAATACAATAAAATATCCAAGCGCACAACTTAGCACATACAAAAATCAGTCAAGCTTAGCTGTAAACTCCGCAGAGATATCTGCCATCATAGAACTCATAGACTTAAAAACACAAAAACGAATTTTATCTTTATAACTTGAACAACATCTAAACTAAGCCCAATAAACATCTTGGATAACATTAACTTTGCTTTCAGCAATCCTGACATAAAACTTGACTTTCAATGCCTGACATAAATGCACAAAGTCAAGCCTTCCTAGCCCACTGATGCATCCCCGAACTGATTCCCATTTATGGAAACCAAACAGGCGTCTATATACAGAGTTCCAACACACATTCAACTCTTTATGGTGTGCTGTGACTTTTAAAAGTTTACGTGGTGCAGCACGACATTCTCTGGCCTCGGGGACTCTGCATGAAATATTGCGAAATCTGAAGTTTAGAACACTAAAACTCTAGCGCCTCATTTATGGTAAGTTTTGTATGCTTACGTCAGAAAATGTATGTAAAATGTATGTAAGGGCACCATATTTCCACCGATCAGGCCACAATCGAATCGGGTTTATATTCGGCGCTTCCCTATAAACTAGTAGCCACGGTGCCATCCTCACGCAGGTAAGTGTTGTAATCGTGTTTATCTTTGTTGTCGTCGCTCAGAAAGCCGTGTTTCTGTTGGGCTGCTTGAGCCCGGCGACTGTGCAACGCGCTGATGATGATGATGATAATAAACAGTAGCAGTGCCAGGGCGACTGTCAAAGTAACGATCAGTACCGTGTTGTCACGTGACCAGATGTAACGTACGCACAAACAATGGTACTCCGCGTTACCAATCAGCATCTGTAACAACGACAAAATAATGCAAACAAAGTAGTCTGTCCAGATCTGCAAGGTGCTGATCTTCTCTTTTTTAGCTATCAGCCAGACACCAGTTTACACTGCGAGACCACAGATGCGCATCGAGCGGTATGCCTCACTGTGTAGGCCTACTCTTTGTGGCTATTCGCCGCAATAGGATGGTTAGGCACTTAGGCTGAGTTGAAATGGGTGGTTGTTTATAAACGAAGATATGATTTAATAATGACAATGATAATGTTAGACAGCGAGGACTTACAGTGGAGTTGACCAGTATAACAATATAGCAATAAAATGCAATACAATAAAACAACATAAAATGGCTAGGCCTACATGAAATCGCTCGGATGCGCAAAGTCATAAAATTTACACATTATATAAGTTCTCAATCTGCGCTTGAATGTGTTAGTGTTATTGATGGCGCGCACGTACAGTGGCAGATCGTTCCACGCCTTGGGGGCCGCCGCGCTGAAGGCGCGCTCTCCAAACTTCAGGCGTGTCCTTGGAACTTGAAAATCCTACCTCGTGGCTGATCGCAAAATGGCTGAACGATCTAGTAGTGACGAAACTTCTTGTTGGAAGGTTGTCATGTATAGTGGAGCTTTGCCGAGCGACTAACCTTACATTTGCCAATGGGGCAAATACGTTGACCAGACATAACATAACGTGTTAACCATTAACCAACTTCAACTAATCAGCTGATGCGTTCAGGTGCAGGTACATGCTTCAGAATAGTGATATGGAGAATGGAGATGCGTCATACCGTAGAAAAAATATTTTTTTTTAAATTGCAATACAAAGCAAATTTTTTCATTGTAAAAATTTACCAGTTGAACAAATTTAGTGCGTAAAGTTTTGTTCCTAGTGCCAACTAAAACTCAGCTAGTGCTGAGAAAACAAGGCGTCCGTTTCGTCCTTTCGTGTTATCATAATAATGCTTACAGAATTGTTTTGGCATAATTGTCTGCAAAGCAAGGCAATAAATCTTGCCAAACGAAAACTATAATTATTGCTACATAATTACAAATTACAAATTATTGTTATCATTATCATTATTGTAGCCTTACGTGCAGAGATAGCAGATCTTCCGCACAAAACGTGTCATTCGGGTGTCGCTTTGGCCTGTGTTTGGGTGGTTTACAGACGACCTGATTGTCGGTCAGTGGTGCTATGGGTTCGCATTCGGAGTCACCAAGATTTATTGTAAAGTCCACCAGACGACTGCCACTCTGTAAGTGTTCGCCCTGTATACACGTGACAGAAAAAAAACAGAAACACAAAAAAGATGTAAATCGTTTCAAGAAAGACAGCAACGGTTTCCGAAACAACTTAGCTAATAAATGTTGTAATTTGATAAACTAAGTTATCAACCAATCAATAGTCGGTTAGTCAGTCAGTGATCAGTCACGCCAAGGACTTCGCTTTCTATGCGAAAATCTTTATCATTTGTTTGCTAAACACAGATAATATTATTTATTTTATGCACCTAATATTTTAATTGCACACAAAGTACACAACCACACGCAGTAAAAAAACTATGAAACTATAAAATAACAATAACACCAAAAATACAATAAAAATACGGAATTTGGCACAAAGTACAAAAATCTACCGACATTGGCAATGACTTACTTTTATGGTGATGAACTTTTGTTTGTTCTGGACAAAGTTGACATGTCGGTACTCGCAGGAGACGGTAGTCTCGTGTACAAACTGCATCTTAATCTCAGGATTTACCGAACTGACGTTACGATACGTAGTTAAACCTAAATCAAACATTACCGCCATAACTGCTGCGTGATATATAAAGTCTTTTAGCGATTTTTAAGGTATATAAATTATCGCTTTACTTATTTACTAAGTTACTTACTAGGTTGCGTACAACTACCGATACTACTACTGCTACTGCTGCTGACTGCAACGATAAGATTAATGCAATATTTTTTTTTTATTTACGTTATCAATGAATTAATAAATAAATCAATCAGTTATCCAATCGACCAACCAATCAATCAGTAAATAAAATAAAAACAAAACACACAAAAACATGTTGATCTGGCCATTTAACACCAATCAAAGTAGTCTATAGTCAACAAACCGTCGAGTACAAGTCCGATGTAGATGTCTGCGCGAGCACTGCGGTCCGGCGCCCAGTACACAGCAACCCCCGGGGTGTTTGTGTTGTTGATTGTCCCGGATACGTTTTCCAATTGTTCTCTCAGATCCGCGGGAAGACTGACTTCGGGCATACGACAGACGAGCTTGCTGCCTGGCGGGTGCACTTCATTCGGCATGTTGCAACGCTACACACAACACAAACTTCGCTAAAACATCACGGCGAACTGGCAACGCCGTATACCGGCTGATTCTGGGTTGGTCCAATTCGTCGACATTGGGGTCGTCCATAAATGACGTCACGCTCCGAAGGGGGATGGGGTTCACATTGCTGTGACAACGTGTGATGTAGTGGATAGGGTTGAAAAAAGTGTGACGTCACACACGTCACATCCGTGGAAAAGCACGATGGATTGCCAAATTCATGTCGCCAACTCGTCGTATGTTATGTAACAGGACGAGTAGGCCTATGAACAGTTAGGAACATGCACTATGCTTAATTTCACATAATTTTGTGCATTATGCCTAACTTGACAATAGACAGTTTTAATAACATATATATTTTTATACACATGTATCATAATTTAGATACGCTGATACTTATCTCTGCACACTAGACTGCAGGCTGCCAGAGAAAAGGGGTTGAACGTTTGTGACGTCATATTTAAAGGGGGGGTCCAGAGAAATATGACGTAAGGGGGGGTTATTTTTTTCTTAAAATCGCGTGACGTCATGCATGGACAACCCCATTTCTGCATCAAAGTTCACCAAATTCCGTGTCGTACGCGGCAGAAACTATAGCTTGCAACGTTGTTATTTTTTGATTGTGGACAGCTCTTTGTGTTAAGAACAGTGACGGATCCAAACTTTCGGAATAAAGGGGTAAGACGCCCCCTACAAAGAGACTTGTTTAAATTTTTTATTTAAAAATAACACATTTTTGCAAATTTATCATGTTATAAAAATGCATTAAATTAATTATAGGGGAGAGTGGCCTCTAAATTAGCCGTTGGTTCCGAGGATATTCGTTATAGCCCATTTGACGTTTTGCCCGTTTTTTTGTTTTGAGCGAAAGCCGGAATATACTTGCGACATACTTGCTGAAACAGAATCACAGCTGGGCAAATCATGCAATTACCTCAATACGGGTGTAAGCAGTTATTGACGTCACATTCATGTCGCTGTCAAAGCGTGTTACGACCACCGTTAGATTGATAAACGGCTCGGCGACTGAGTCCAAGTTACTTCCGTGTACCGTCACCAGCGTACCACCACTACGACAACAACAACAACGACTACTACTACTACTACTACAACTAGATCTACTGCTGCTGCTGCTGTTGTTGTTGTTGACGATGACGCGAACGCCAGAGCGGACCTCAGAACAAAGTGCATCGCCCTACCAACGAGATGACCTTCTGTCGAGAATACAAAAAACGTCCAAGGACGCCCAAAAATGTCAGTTTAAGCTTGTGTGAAAGCTGCACAGCAAACAGTCCAGTAACCAGCTGCTACATTGTTGCTGCTACTACTATACTACTAGAACTAATAACAATAATAATGTGGCACAAACTAATATAGCAATTGGGCTGCCCTAAATAAAGTTCTCATTTTCCGTTTAAGACGGTAAAGTGTTTTCGACTTCATATCGTTTGACTGTCTGTATTATCAAATGCCACAAAAATATGAGCGAAAGCATTCACATTTTTTATTTTTTATTCAAAATGTGTAACGATCAAATTGTAAAGTAAATCAAACGATATTAGAAGTTATTTTGCAGGTGATTTTAGCATGTGTTATCGCACATTGTTAAATCATAGAATATTTTGTGCTAGAGTAAATACCGACTATTGTATTTTTAACATTTAACCCTGATGTGCAACAAATCGACAAAACAAATTTCTTATCACCCGATGTGATTTCTACAGTATCAAATGCACTAATTTTCGTTTTTGTCCGAGCTTTAATGCTCTCCCAAACTTTCGTTAGATGGAGAGGGAATACCATGTGTCCATTTCCCTTCTTGCGATGTTTTGTGTTTCGTTTGCCACCGTAACAACCTTTACCACTACACTTCTGCATCTTTAAATATCCGTTAAAGTAACTCATGAGTTACTCACACGGTAAGGTGCGTAGTCGGTCGGATGTCATCGAAAACGGGATTCCGGTGATACTGAAAGTTGAACGCACGATTAACGTTAATCCTTGATCCGTTGTAAACCAACTCCAGGGCAATCGGCAAAGGATCTGTTGTCGCATTGAGTGCAGATGTCGTTACGTACAAAGTGTTTTCTACGACGCTGCAAACATGACAAATACAATAGAAAATAATAATACAAAATGTTCTTATTTTGCGGAGTATAGAAAAACGATAACTAGTGTTAAGGTTCCCCAGGCCACAACTTGTTAACACGGTTAACATGTTGACCTGTAAAATCAAGTTAATCGACGTCGGTTCCGGTTGGCACTTGGATAGGCGACCGTCCGCAATTCTAGGTATATAACTCCGCCATTTATCTCAACTCCGCCTGGTCGTTCTTCCGTCATTAGATGCAATGGGTATTAACGATAGCTGGGTCGTGGACAGGCACATCGCGCGATGCGCTAGTCTTGTATTCATGGTCTCGTAGGGAAAACTGGTACCTGGCTTAGAGATAATGTAACAGAAACGTCAGCAAGCACGGGATTTATTTTTACACATTAAGTTCTGACTACGTCACTGTACTAGAATTACTACAGTCGACGTGAAAACAACCTGTCGTTGTACGGGTGTTGTTTGTACGGTCCGAAGTAGACGGCACCGACAGTGCTAGGACCCAGCATGCGACCGTAGATTGTTACTCGAGTACCGCCGGCCATCGGTCCATAGGACGGCCACACGCTCTGCACGCTGAATGGCGCTGCAAAACCAACAGCAACAATACACTAAGTAAAGTACTCATATTATGCGATCGCTCACATTGAATCGCACAATCATAACTCTGACATTTTGGCATTAAAAATGTCACACTAATTACTTGTGCCGTGGAGAAAATTCATACCAATTTTCGTTTTCAATACGCCCAGTTTTTGCAGTCGAGTTAGGAGCACGTACGATATGGACGAGCGGCCTTGCAAGACTGGTATCGCGGTTTGTTAGCAAAGTCGCATAAACTGGAACGCGTTCAGTGTGCTAGTAGAACGATTAGTAACATGGCGCAATTATTTTGCACGATACGTTGGCGGCATCGCTAATTATGGGAAAAATGAAGTCGATCGGGGTCGGCAATCGCAACAGTACCGTTGAAAAAAACGTTGCTGTCAATAGTAGCCTAACCATTTTGCTCTAACTGTAACAGTTTGACCGCAATTTTTAGTGCAAACTGCAAATTTTGTTAGGCGTTTTTTTGCTTTAACTAAAGAAAAGACTACAAAAAACGTACGTGAACAGCCATCATGACTATGACCATCGCACTCATCGGCGTGCTATATAAACTTATGTAATTGGCACTTACGTTAATCCTGGTTGTCTACATTGCAAAACTTAACTTTACCCGCAAATCTATTCCACGACAAAGATGTGACTGTCATATAATGTACATCAAACCTGGAGTAGTAGAAATGCTGACTGATTCCGTTGAGCTGGCTCGTTTAATAGTTTCTGAGAGCTGACTGCCAGATGGAGTCGAGGCACTATTACTACTCGTAGTAGACTCTCGTCTCGTAGGCGGCTGAGATGTAGAGCTCCTTGATTGCCGGTCGGGTGTTCTTCTACTTGTCGGTGTAGAAAGTGTAAACGTCTGGGTAGACCATACACTTTCAGAGAACGTCGAAGTAGCCGGATGAGAGGAGTAACTTTGAGTTGTAGATGACCGTGTTGGCGGGGGCAGACCTGGTGTAGTTAATGTAGATGTCCGGGTGTTACTCGGAAAACTTACAATTCCAGAGATCGTCGACGTGGAGGCCATGGACGAGCTTTGTCTTGTTGGTGAGCTTGATGCAGTTGCTTTAGAAGTCTGGGTGCTACTGGTAGAACTTAAACTTCCAGACGACGTAGACGTGGAACTTACAGTTCCAGAGAATGTCAAAGTAGAAACTGTGGAAGAGCTTTGAGATGTAGATGGTAAAGGCTGAGAAAACAACCCTGGTGTAGTTGTCTGGGTGCTAGGAGTAAAACGTGGACTTTCAGAGAACTTTAAAGTTGATTTTGGTTTGATGCTAGCAGTGGAACTTTTGCTTTCAGAAAACGTCGAAGTAGAGACCGTGGAAGAACTTTGAGATGTAGATGGTGAAGGCCAAGAAGGCAACCCTGGTGTAGTTGTCTGGGTGCTAGGAGTGGAACGTGGACTTTTAGAGAACTTTAAAGTTGATTCTGGTTTGATGCTAGCAGTGGAACTTGGACTTTCAGAAAACGTTAAAGTAGAAACCGTGGAAGAACTTTGTGGCGTGGATGGCGTTGATGAAAAGGGTAGCCCAATTGCAGTATAAGTGGTAAAAGAACTACGAGTAGTAAATGGCAAGGTTGACTGGGTGCTTCTGGTGGAACTTACACCAGAAAACGTTGAAATGGGGATGTGAGAGGAGTAACTTTGAGTTGTAAATGATCTTGTTGAAGGGAACAGCCCTGATGTAGTTGATGTAGATGTCTGGGTGTTACTCGTTGGACTTAAACTTCCAAAGAACGTCGAAGTTAAAGACGACTGGATATCGATGGTAGAAGGGGTTGTAGATGGCGACGATGAGCGGGTGCTGGTGGTAGAACTTGGACTTCCATACAGTGTCAAAGTAGATTCTGTGAAAGAGCTTTGTGTTGTAGGTAAGCTTGGTGCAGTTGTTCTAAAAGTCTGGGTGCTACTGGTAGAACTTGGACTTCTAGACAACGTGGAAGTAGAACTTACAGTTCTAAAAAACGCCGAATTAGAAACCGTAGAAGACCTGCGTGCTGTAGATAAACTTGATGCAGATGTTCTAAAAGTCTGGGTCTTACTAGCAGAACTTAGACTACCAAACAACGTCGAATTGGAACTTAAACTTTCAGAGAACGTTGAAGTGGAGACCGTAGAAAAGCTCTGATTTGTAGATGGCGTATAACTTACACTTTCTGTCTGAGTGTCAGCAGACAAATTTTGACCCGTAGATGACACTGGTGACAAAGTTGACGGACTAAAAGTTGATCGGGTTCCACTTGTGCTACTGAGACTTCCAGACAACGTCGAAGTCTGCGTGTGAGTAGAAAAGGTGCTTCGAGTAGTCAACGACCTCGGTGATAACGTTGACGAACTGGAGAGTGAGCGAACGGCTGTTTTTGTGATAGAAGTTAGACGTTCAGATGTCGACGATGAAGTAGGCCCGACTAAAATTGTTGATGGAGTAAGTGGCTCGGTCGGGGGTCTAGGTATACACTTGGGTAGTGGCGGTATAGTGCTGCAAGCCTGACGGGTCAACCGGCCCAAAATGTCTGTAAGTCCTTTGAAGTCGTTGACGAAAAAATAATCCGTGTCTTCGTCTGTCACAATTGACTTCAAAATCGTCTCGTTGACCTACAGAACCATTAACGTAATAAAAGTTTGTAAACATTCACATTGCTTTATTCCAATTTACATATATTTACTCCTCGCGCGCTGCGTTCCTAACGTAGCGAAGAAGAGTATATGACATCAGTATAATATTGACGACCGACCGCGTCGTCCGTCATCCGTCGTCACGACCGACCGACATCGGTTCCTGACAGAGCCTTCGTGGAAGAACTTCAAATGGCCATATCTCCATAACAGTGCCAGATAGACGCATGGTCACAATGGACCATTCATAGGAAGTCGACCACCGGGAGTGGAATGGTCGCGTGACCGATGACGTCATGTGACCCCAAAAGGTCAAGGTCGTGACCTCATTATCTTCGAGGCGCCATATCTCCATAACGGCGCCAGGTAGACGCATGCATTGAGGTATAACAAGACAAATGGCAAAAGTAGCGTCATCGACCATTATTGGAATTTTTTTCTCCTCAGTTTTTAAAATCGGGCAATATTTTACGAACTTCGTGGATACAATTTGCAATAACGACCTTGACGCCAGTCACTATGAGTATTATATTAATCGGGTCTCAAATAGACACCGGGTCTCTAATACAAGCCCAAAGCAACGAAAAAGCACTTAAAAATACAAAAAGAAAATGATGCGCGAGAAGTGCATTAGATTGGTCACAATCTAGTAGAAGGCCTGATATTTTTTGTTTTGTTTGAGAGTCAGAAGCCCGCGCGAAATAGCCAAACAAATAAACAAACGTATAAACAAAAATCCACAAAACGGCAATAAAAAACGCAAATTGTTAAAACTTTACCCGCTTTAATGCTCAAATAAATGGTGGGTAAGGCTATTGGCATGCCATTTTTTCGGTACGGACAAAAGCAATCCAGCATCTGCGCCATATAAACCTCAAAGCAAATGCCTTTTATAAAATTCAGAAAAAAAGGTTGCAGCCATTTTTAAAAAAAATGATGTAATTTAGGATTAAAATTATGTTTATTTTTTAGCTTACTAACGAACGCGTTTTGTTTCAGGTTCAAAATCTTTCGAAATCGACGGCGGCTGGGGCTTCCCATTGAAAGAGCTTACAGCACCCGGCCAGAACTTTCAAAATGTCCGCAGTAAAAAAACGGAAAAAAACACATAAAAACAAATAAAAATAAATAAAAATAGCAGCGAAAAAAGGGCAGTGCTTAATTTGTAGATCTACAAAAAACTAAAGCAAGTACTGTCAACCAAGAGGCCAAATGCGTCAAAAAAGAGAATTTGGAGGCTTAAGCTTAACCCTCAGAGGCGACCAAAGTCTGGGGAGTGTCCTAAGCTCCTTTAGCGAATCCCGAAGCGGAGCGTTCGCCGAAAACGCGTTTTGGTGCATTTTAAGCTTGAGAATCGCGTCTTATGCGTAGCAATTTAGTATTTCTCTAAAATTCTGAACTTAGCAAATAGACATCGCACAGCCGTTGTCACAATAAGAACAAGGACTGCCGTTATGGCGTGCCGCCTTCACAATAAATGCCGAGACGCCGTACGGGGCAGTACTGGTACAAATCAAAGCTCCGGGAGGAATGGAGGCACGGGAAACCGTGCTGCTCCACTAACTGAAAGAGCGGGGTAGAAGCTTCTGTGCAGATGTAGAAATTCTTACCGCGTCGGTGACTCCGACGCCTATGATGTGAATTCCCAGCCCTTTGATGGTTGCTACTTCTTTCTTCAGACGATCGACTTCCCATGTTGGTACCCCGTCCGTGATCAGGATAGCAACGTTCGGTGCATAGGAGCGATCGCCGTGTGCGGGGTTGAAACAAGCTGTCCTCATCAGTCGAAGTCCTCCTGTAGTGTTCGTGTTTCCATCCAGGTATCTAATGCTTCTGATTGCCGACTGTAATGCGTGCACATCCGTGAAATTGTTCAGGTAAAAGTTCAGAGTTGCTTTGTTACCTGCAACCAATACAATTTTTACGAACACACAAACGTAGCGAATAGCGATAGAGGGTCTTGTGGTAAAAGGCGACCTCCAAAAGTATCGTACATTTTGCCAAACTTGCCAAAAGGATATTTACAAAGGAGTATTTACATGTGAATATTTCGTCGACCTCCAGGACAACAAATCATGGCCTTACCTTAGCCTTGACGCATTGGCCTTTAGTCATTTGTAATGAATGTGTTTTTTGTACCATGAAACTAAAATTATGTTGATTTCTTCCCGTTTTGACCGTTATGGCTACTTTTGAAGTACCGAGTAAGTAGACCGAGACATACAAGTTTTGTTTTCGTGAGCAATTTTATGGCCTACTGCAGTTTTAAAAGATAATACTGGCCTTTGATGCGCAACATTGTTATACATACTTCACTCGCTTACTTTCTTAGTGGCCTTGGCCTTGACCTTGGCCTTGATGGCCGCTTGCCTGACACTGGCTTTGGCCTTGAAAATGCTGACTTCGAAACCACTCTAACATGTTTGAACGACAAATTATTTAGACAAAAATAAAGCTTATGTGCAGAACGTACCGAACATAACGGAACCGACATGAGTTCCGTATGGTCCAATGTTGACCTGGGACACAACTCGAACCATAAAGTCCAAGATGTGGTCCCAGTTGTCTGCACCGGCGTCCCGAATACTGCCCGAGTGATCGACGACGAAACAGATGTCCAGCAAACACGCTCAACAACACAAAAATCAGTTGCGCGACTGTTTCTTAACGACGCATCTGCACGTTATAGACTATTTAGTGCCATTATAACACATGAGCTTTTTATCTTCACAGCATGAACCAGCATCAACGCATTTTGCATCAAATAATGGCTACTGTAAACACTAATGAGGGACGTATGTAATTTGCAATAGCTTACTAAGAAACACGTTCCTACACTTTTTGGAAAATCGTCTTACGTCGTTTCAAAGTCAGCTTCTTAGTTATAAACTTTATGTAACGTTATTTTAACATTAGCCTTTTATTTTGACAATATGAGCCCATGTCAACGCTTTTTGCGAAAAAAACACTGTAGGCCTAATTAAAGATAAATACAATTTGCAATAGTTTTTTTAGAAAAACGTTTCTACAATTTTCGCAAGATTTTTCAAAGTCTTTCGTAATTTTGCATCTTATTATGCGGTATGTCTAAGTTTATTGTTGTTTTTTTTCAGGGCCGTGGCCCAACTGGAATAAAGCTTTTGCCGCAGACGCACTTTTTTTTATTTATTTTAAGCTTTGAAATAACATCTGGTAGTGACGTTTTTGGTTAGTTTCTATGCAACATCTCTTGGCTCTGACGGTAACGGTGGGGGTTTTATCAAAGTGCAAACCCATACAACCTTTTTGACTACAAGCCTGCTTTTTTACTCCGCGCGTCCTACGTTCCTAACGTAGCGAAGAGGAGTATATGAGATCAGTGTAATATTGACAACCGACTAACCGACGACCGACCAACGACCGATCGACCGACCTTCCTTCCCGAAAAAGCCTTCCTGGAAAAACTTCAAACGGCCATATCTCTATAGCGGTGCCAGATAGACGCATGCGTTGAGGTGTCACAAGACAAATGGCAACTTGCATCATTGATTATTATTGAAATTCCCCCCCTCTGTGCGTAAAATCGGGCAACATTTTACGAATTTTAAAGAGCCAATTATTTTCAATAACAATCTCGACGCCAGTCATGCACTATTAATATAATAATAGATGTGTCTTAAATAGACGCCGGGTTTCTAATACAAACCAAAAGAAACAAAAAGCACTTAGAAGAATACATGAACAATAATTCGGGCGAGGAGTACATTAGATTGGTCACAATCTAATTTCTAGTACATTCATAAGTAGAATGGCTCTCAGTGTGTCCGGTTTTATAGCGTTCATTTGTTTGGCCTGCTGTGGGCGCAAAACAAGGCAACCCGCTGTCTCCATTAATCTTCATACATATTTAAAACGGCTTATAAAAATGATAAATGTACAAAACATCAGTTTATACACTTGTTAACGGCGACATGCAATGAGTGACACATCGAAAATAGCAAAAATCATAAAAAGGTGATATCACTCACCATCACATCGCCTAACTGTCAATGTGCTGTTGAATAATATCAGCTTTTTATGATTTTTGCTGTTTTCGATGTGCCACTCATTGCATGTCGTCGTTAACAAGTGTATAAACTGATGTTTTGTACATTTATAATTGCTGTTTTATTACAATAACAAAGTTTTTATGTTGATGGTCAATTATAAACCATCTGCTTTACACGGCCATGAAAACACTGAACCTTAAATATTTTGGGGGTCACGATTTTGATTTTTAGGGGTCGCGTGACGTCATCGGAACGTGACCATCAGACTCGTCGAGAGCACTTTCCTAGTGGTGGTCAATGATGACCATGAATCTATCTTGCACAGATACGGAGATACGGGGCTTCAAAGATATTGGGGTCACGATCTTGACCTTTTGGGGTCACGTGACGTCATCGATCACGTGACCATCGGACTCGGCGTGGGCACTTTCCTATTGGTGGTCAATGATGACCATGCGTCTATCTTGCACGTATACGGAGATACGGGGCTTCAAAGATTTTGGGGTCACGAGTTTGACCTTTTGGGGTCACGTGACGTCATCGGTCACGTAACCATTCGACTCGGCATATGTGGTTTCCTATTAGTGGTCCATTGGAACCATGCGTCTATCTTGCAGCGTTACGGAGATATAAAGCCTCAAACTTGCATTTGCCCATGTTAAAGACCAAAAGTTCACTGCGCATGCTCCGTGTCACGTGACCTGTAGGCAGGGGGTCCAAAATTACCACATATTTGGAATTCCCAGGTCCACATTGCCTATTCTCTATACAACTTCTATGAGGCTACGATGGCGATTAAGGGTCGTTTGTAGGTGAAAATTTTATACATAGGCATGTTTTTCAAGGCCAAAATGTTGACTGCGCATGCCCCATGTCACGTGACCTGTAAGTAGGGGGTTCAAAATGACCACATATTTGGAATTCCCGAGGCCATATTGCCTATTCACTATACAACTTTTATGGGCCTACGATGACGATTAGGGGCCGTTTATAGG
>Ga0209367_1001554_pt1 | contig 28542 bp, 18 predicted proteins | sample WorMetLIZISLAND2_FD_187412 | JGI IMG/M metagenome (GOLD analysis project Ga0209367, IMG submission 187412) | Marine gutless worms symbiont microbial communities from Max Planck institute for Marine Microbiology, Germany - Olavius geniculatus... ...
TTTACTTTGTTTACCAGTAATAAGTTTTAGAATAAATCGTTTGATATGGGCAGAATAACAAAGGATGATCGCTGTTTGATCATGGATATTAGCAGTAGTGTTTGTTTTGCTAGGTAATGTGGTCACATATTAAAGGTGCGGTGGGCGGAAGAACTTCACGTTTACGCGCCATAAATTTCTGCTTGTAACAGTGAAAGAATGGTTAAAATTGGTGCTGAATTACCGAAGTTATCCCAAAGATAAAACTGGGGGGTCCGTTTTTTTGGACCACCCTGTAGGTTTTTTCAGCCTTGGTTGGGGTTACCAAAATTTGGGGGGATGTGTTGATAAATATGATAAATCCCTAGTAGGTGTCGATTTCAGTTCCACTCTGACTCGGACGTTGCAACTAAAACTAAACACAACTGAAACTTAACACGAGACCACACAACAAAAGAACGCACATTCACGTTAACTCAACAGTTTAACAAAAGAAGCAGTTGTCAATTCACCGTTTGAACAGTATCTAGGCTACTACTGGATGTTCTTACGAGTTAGTTCCATCACTGCCAATACGTTGAGTTCATATTTCGTCGAGAAAAGGGATTACTTGTATTCACGTCTCTTAATCTGACATACACTAACACAATCTTACACAATCCGCTAACCGAGTCCGATTAACTTTTCTCATACAAAAAGTGAACTGAAAACAGTTCAGAAAATTTTTAATCTTTAAGGATTAAGATAAAACGTGTATTCATTTGCATTGGAGCTGTCTGGTGTTAATTGGTAATGTTCGTTATAACTTTGGTGTTATCTGCCATTTCCGATTAAATTCTGTCTTATCTGGCAGATAATCGTAAATGTTGGTTCTTAGAAGAATGACAACACCGAAGTTAGATTTCAGTTTATGTTTGCAATTATCTTGGTATTTATTCTAAGACAGTGTCGACTATAGTGTTAATCCTACTTCTCAATGAAACATGAACTCACGTAATGTAGTTGCTGCATTATATATACAATCTGTACATACAGTAAAGTATCACTTGATGCACCGTCACAGCGCGCTGATATATGTGAGAAACGATGAACGCGTACAGAGTCTTCACAGGTGCATTGGCTTGGCACAAACACCTATCCATTGTCCGGCAGTGTACTAACCATGAAATGACCACACCGATGTTCCCACTAGAACGAAGCCTATACGACTTACGCACGACTTCCAGGCGCCTTAAACACTGTTCCAACTCTCACTAAAGCTGCATCTTTCAACGCAGATAGCCTACCTGTACTTAACGAGGAAGATGCTGCACACGACCTGTCCATGTTGCCTCTCTAGCAATGTCATATCTGCCACTCAACTGAAATGGTGTACTTATTAACACAAGCTAGAATCACTTAGACACCACAGGACAACCATTTTTGGAGAGAATATCTTATCTGACTTCCAAATATATTGCGGAATTAAACTCCCCAAATTTAATGAGTATGTCATGTTGACAAAAACAAAATATAACATTAGCTTTTGAGAATGCCTACATGGCAATTATACACAAATTTTGGGGTTCACAACTATCGGACAAACTTGACGACTTTCAAAAACTTTCGGCTAAGCCTAATTCACGACCGCAATTAGCTTTGATCATCTGCTATGTATTCTGGCAAATGTAGTTTAAGCAGCTTCAAAGTTCAATTTTTAGTTTTACACTTAATATACCGCAAAGCATGTCAAGACCAAGGCAAGAACTCAAGATCGGAATACTGAGACTAAGACCGACAATTCCAGGACTTATCAATACGTCATTAAACGGATGCAGCTAGCCTAGTAATTGTATTTATTGGTTTCATTCTTGCATATCATTTAGCAGTTAAGGGAACTACATCCAAACTGCGATGACAAACTAGAAGACAAAATCAAGAACAAGAAATTAAGACTGCAGTTTTCCACACTGAGACTAGAAAATGGTTTCGAGGCGACATCGCTGTCAAGGTAGACAATCTTTCTGTTGACTGAGTAGGCCTAATCAAGAGGTTTTTCTAGCGACAACTTGTGTCTGGTTTTGTGAGGTCAGCAGACCAACAGGGTCTGCAAGCTGATCCAGAAGTAACTCATAGTCTTGCTCAAAAAGTTATCTCGATTGCTTTTTATTACGCTGAATGTTAATTTAACTGCCACATAAATGCGATTCTTGGGCATGATGCGGAAATCACGCAAACAGTTTTAAAAAATAATTTAATATCACTGCATACTCTCAAAACAAAATATTTTATAAACTTTTCTGTAAATATTAATCTGTTGCATGAGTTAGTTGACTGGTTTTTGTCGCGATAAACAAATAATGCCATGCATTTCTGAATCCTAACAAATCGGACAATATGTTAGCCTATATCACCATGAAGCAAACAAGGAAACAATCTGATACTGAGTTTGGTATCAAAATCTCGCAAAGAATGATCGTTGAAAGTGTTCCGGGGGTGGGGGAGCGGGTGATCGAAGGGCAGAGAAAGCGGCTGGGGGTGGCAGGCGAGACATAGGCCTGAACCGTGGCCTGAATTCCTCTGCTGGTGGCACGTGTGGTCGGCCTCGTGGCTCGGGATAGAATTCTGGTCGAGGAAACACTGGTGCCGACTCAGCTGGCAGTCGCGACTGAAACTGGTTTTGATACACCAGGTCCATCATGGGAAATTCTGCAGGCAGTTCCACGGGAAATTTTGTCAGGAATTCCTCATGGCTGTGGTCCCCCATCTCCCACTGATCGAACCCACCACTGGGGTACCTATTATATTCCGGATCAGATCCAGACTCGTCATGGTATACTGTTGCCGGTGGATGTGTGAGAAAGTTATCCAGTGCAGGTTCAAGTGGCGGTGGTTGTATCACCTCGTCAATCATCCGATCCCTTGACAGAGGTGGCATGGAACCACGATTTTCACCAGGAAATGGTGGTGGTGATGCCATACCATCTGACAGCCGCATGCTTGTTTTCCTCCGCAGTCTTTCAGTAAACTCATCTTCAGGCTGCATATTGCGGACAATACCTGGTTCAGTCAGCCGAAATGAGAATTGAATGGGCGGCCTATTTTCTGGCAAAGACCCACTGGAATTCCCAAAGCCTCGAACTGTGCCAATATCAAGTCCTGGGATTGGACACAGAGTTTCCTGACTCGAATCAGGCCTGGGGGGAAACTTTTCCAACGATAAGCCTCCATCGTTAGCTAGATCAAAAGTGTCAGTCAAAAATGGCAGCTTGTTACTCAGAGACTGAGAAGACAGAACAGTGGAGCTTATGCTTATTGGAGATGATGCAGATGTGGAAGAATTCCCACTGCAGCTAGCCACGCTCAAAATTCCTGACATAGCATAAATAGACTGCAACGAGGGCGGTCCCATTGACCTAGAGGCGAGGGATATTGGAATCGTAACTGTTGTTTGGATGGTCTCATGATCTAACGACTTGACTGGCGGACTGGTTTCTCGCGATTGGTCACTCCACGTTGTCGTAAATGAGCCCACATCCTCCAGCTTGCCATAACTCCCCATGAAGACTTCATCCCCGGTACTGGTGGTGTCGGACGAACTGCTACCGCCACTAACGGTCTTGGTCAGCATCGTCAGACTCTGTAGAAAGTTGACACTGGATGAACTGGTGGTTGTTGCAGCCGGCCGACTCTGACTTAGCATCTGATTCAGCAGCGCAATCGGATCAACAACTCGCGACGACTGAGGAGGCGGAGCATCCTCATCTTTCTGTTTCTGCTCCTCTGTGACTTGAGGTGGTGGTGGCGCCGTAGCTCTATCAACACTCGCGACTTGACCATCGGTGGTCGACACAACAGCTGACGGTGCTGTTACAGTCGACGTTGACGAGGATGGGAGAACTATTGTACTCGTTGGCTGAATGAAGCTTGATACAGTCGGCTGTGATGTCGATCTGTTTGGCAGCAGTGACAGCAACCCACTCAGCTTTGACATAATTCCCGCATCACTTGCACCGCCACCGGCGCTGCTGCTAACAACATGATCAGTCGTCGTGGTAACCAGCTGCTGCTGCTGAGTGGTGGTTGGCATGGTAATGTCGGCAGATGATGAGATAGCTGCTGATGACGCGGTAGATGCAGTTGTAATAACATCTGATGACAAAGACGTCCACTGTGTTGACGACGTGATAACAGGACTGCTGCTTGCAGCACTAGACACAGCAGCTGCTACTGCACCTAGACAACAACACACGACGCACTGGATACAGCCTCAGCAAACATACACAAGTACACATGTACAGCAGCATTATGGCTAAGGAAGCAGTTACACCCTAAAATTTCAGAGTGTCAAAAAACTCTGCTTATGCTGAACAATCTCCTTCCTGAATTACAAAATACAGGACAGGAAATCACTACTTTGAAGGTAATCTAATAGCAAAATTGAAAGTCTGAGCACCAATAATGCACTGGGTTGGAAGGGATTGCAGCTCTGTCTGTTTTGGAAAATTGCAACCTCTTGCCATGCCAATTTTTTTAACCCACAATGCTGCTATACCTGTGTCATTATAATTATTTAATCATCATCATCATCAACATCGTTATCATTAGTTTTAATGTCTAAACAACAATTATCATTGCTTGGATGACTTCAGCAGTGTCAGAATGATGAAACATGAAGTTTTAAGATGTCACCCGGCCTGGAGACTAAGACACTGCAGAAGTAATGCCATTTATCACACGTATTATTATTAACGCTCAAAAATTGCTAATCATTTTTGCACTAGCAATTTTAAGATAGTAACTGCTAGGACTCTTCAATAAACACAGACTTAATAAACTCAGTACACGATGTCATAATGGTTAACTTGGCAGATATATGTTTTGCTACTGTTTAACTGTCTTAAAATGCTGTTTTAAAAGCTTTCGCCTTGCTCTCTATTAACATTCAATGCTACGTTGCATTATGACTTATAGTGTACATTTACAATACAATATTATTTATTCTTAGGTCAAAATGAGGGGAACTAGTAAAGACGAATCTTCTTACTAGTGCTGGCAACAGTAATGGCTGGCCGCACGTTGACAGATGGCAACTGCTGTCGCCAGGGTGAATAGTCCTCCGGAGAATACGCTTGATCTGCACAACCAAACAACACCGAAAATTTTCAGCTGCTGTACCTATTCTATTAAACATCGGCAGTACTGAAAGGGAAAGTTAACAACAAACAGTTTTTCTACAAAAAATTCCCGACATTTTACAGTTTTCGATCAATTCCCTGACAACTATGAAATTTCCAGCAATTGCCAGGTTGTCCAGACAAGCAATAAGTCAGTTAGTATGCTAGCAGGTTGTTCTTACTTAGATATTTGCTTCAATTCTGTGGACGTTAACCCTTGAGTCATGGCCATCTCTTTTAGCTAACTGCTTTGAAAGTGTTTTTGGCCATTTTTATCCACTTTTATGGCTGTTGGTTTTTGCATTCTATACTGCACGAAAGATTTCATTAAAAAACATTTGTCAGCCCAGTGCCAATTCTGATTTTTGATGCATTTTTGTTTTCCACTTGAAAGCCTATACCGAACAGACAGATGACAGCCAGACAGGCAACACCTGTAATGTGGCCTACTAAAACAGCCCCATTATTTAGCAAGGACCAAAGTAATTTGGCAAAAGGCGAAGCTGATTGTTCATACTCGCCAGGTGGCAGAACCATCTAACACAATGTGTCACTGGACCTCACAAGACTTAGTGTTCCTGCCAAACGTCATCTGAATCTGTCATCAAATGGTTCAAGCAAGAGGGACGAATGTGACACAGAGACAACAAAAAGACAGATGACAGACCACACTACAGAGAAATATGCAGGAATAGGCAGAATCTTTTGCACTGCAAGAGCGATTCTGCTCAACAATAACAATAACTAGGGCCCACAGTTTTTCATGGGCCAAGAAATTTGGAGCCAAGCCGTGGAATTTGCCCTTTCTGCCAAAATTTTATATTTCCACACAATTTCACAGATGTTGGGAAATTACCAGTGATTAGTACGATCGATGATTTGATGACGTAATTAAGTATTAACTACATTCTATCTCAAAGAAGCAATTAGCCACTTTTATTTATTGAATAGCTCCGTGAGACACTGGCTGATTTTAATAATTTTTGGCACACAACATCAAGAAGAAACTTGATGTAAATGGCTATAGTTTTGCCCACCTCACCCTAATACTGTCACTACACTATACTGTGAGATACAGAAGTCGTAATTCGGCCATTTACAACAATGAATTCATACTCGATGGTGCATGCATCAGATCGGTTTCTGAACACAACAGAGCTCAGTTTACTCACAAACGAAAGGCTGCGGTTAGCCATGGAATTTTGCAAACTGGCCCGCAAAATTTGCAAATTTTCCGCAGAGAACTATGGGCCCTAACAATAACAGTAGGCATTAGGCAGTAACCTTCATCATCGCTGCTGGACAGCTCCATATCAACGGGTTCAATGTTGTCAACGTTCTCATCAACAGGCGACTCGGCTGGTGACGGAGCATCCAGCGTGGGTGAAGGAATTGGACTCAATGGATCTGGCAAAGTTTTCTTCACGTCGTCCAGCCGCTTGCGCAGATTATTCACCCGCACTCCAAAGTTCCTGTACGCCTGTCAGCAGAACAGACAAACCGACGTTGTCGTGGCCAATCGGCCATATTGAACATTTGTAAATTTCTCCATTCTCAGCATCCTCACAAAAAAGGCTGGAACCAGCCATTCATGTTGATTACTCGCTTGCACCCCAAATTTCTGTACACCTGTCTTAGCACCTTCACAAAAAAGCTGAAACCAGCTGCTTACGTAAGTTACTAACTTGCACATAAAAGTCTCTATATATCTGACCAAACCCACAAACAGAAAGCTATTTGCAAGTAAGCACACTGCCGCAGCAGCCAACGCAGCAACTTCCAGACCAAGGTTTGGGTGCATATATAATTTTTTCCACTACTATATATGACCAAAGCAAAATATAAGTGCCAATTTTTGTAAGAATTTGCCTTCAGGGCATGACAGAAGTTAGACTTCTGAAGTCTGGATGTCTTTCAACTCCGACCCATTAAAACTGAGCACATATGAGTAGTAGATTCATTATTCATCATTTCTATAACCAACACACAACACATCAAACTTAGCATATAACAGTACATCACTCCATGCAGTGCTAACGAAACAACTGAGAACTGACAAAGTGCACATACGTTAGCAACAATCTTGGCCTCTCCGTACTGTATGTCGTAGAACAGTTCACTCTGCTCGAGCTGTTCGATGGTCTGCTGGCGGTAGCTGAGCTCCTTCTCCAGACTGCCAACATAGTCGTCCAGACCGCGGTGAATGTCCTCAATGTGCTGCGTGTACTGACTGCCATGACTACGATCTGTACACCACCACAACAGTAGCAGCAGCAGTAGTAGTGAGTGGCATCGTGGCAGGAAGAGCAGGAGGAGGCAAAATTAAAATGCCCTCCTCAAATTTTAGGCTGATGGAAAATTGTTGGAAAATCTCCCTGTTGGAAAATTGTCCTCCAACCCCCATTTTGAAAAAATTTGAAAACAAAATTTAAATTTTGCGCAATCACAATCTCCTCTGTCGGAAATTTGCAGCTGTCTGTCGGAATTCTGTCATAAATTTGCAATGTCTGTTGGAAAGTTGCATCTCCCTGACCCGCTCACTTTTATAATCCATGACGACACTGATAGTAGTAGCAGCAAATCAAGACAATCTAGATTGGATGCCAGATTATCACCAAAGTCAAACTCATTAATTGTGGTTGCAAAACATGTCATCAAAATTTGTTCATAACGTCTTGACTAATGCTGAGAGAGACAGGCAGACACCAACAGATCTAAGGACATAATCTCCTTCTTCCGGCAGAAGTGATAAAATAGTCTACACAGCATCACAATGCCAGAATAATCACACTGGCTTGTCATAGTTCAAAGCTGAAAATGCACGTGAAGACTGTAGGAAAGGGGATTGTCAGTCTAGTAAGCAGAAAAGCCTCAAAAGTTATCAGTACTCAGTGAAAACAAGAAGCCCAGCTGACGCTAAAATAGCCAACCATACTGGTTGTCAGTGACCTTCAAGGTCCTCCAAAATCGATGATTTTCATCTCATCTGAAAAGACATATGCCACTTCCTATTAGTAATCAATTCAATAGCAACCTAGGCCCTATCTCGCACTGTTTACATCTGTGAGACGAACGACAGACAATAAGAGGCACATCTGGTAACTTAGCGGCTATAAGCGGCTTGCAGCTGCTAAGCTACTGGACACTTGGCTACAATAAGCCGCTACGAGCACATTGTAGCATAAAAAATTTATGCTACGTTACAGTTTAGGCCAACATCCGGGCTTCTGAACATATAAGTTTTTAGATAAAAGTTGAAAAATCACAGATCTAAATGTGCCATCAAACAGTATAAAACAACATTAATGCAAAATTTTTTTCTTAATTTTTACTTTCTTTATTTTTACTTGATACTCGCCTATTACAAGCAGCAACAGCCAATTTTAGTGGACAAATTGATGTCACGTTCATCTGCACTAGCCGCTAACGTAGATTGTTGTCTGACAAAGCTGTAGCAGTGAGCAGTGTATTGCAGCCGAAATCTCGTAGCCGCTAAGTTGCCAGACGCACCTAAGGTCAACCATTATGTAAGTACAATTGGTTAAAAGATAGAATCAAAATTTTTTCAAAGCCCAAATGGCCTTCATTGTTTGACTTGGCAAACAGCACCTAAGCACTATTTGCTAACGAGAGAGAGGAAGAAAGACATAATATATGGTTGGTCTTGACAGATTCCAACCTTTAAGCTGTTTGAGAAATTTCTGGCTCTTCTCATCAACGTTTGATACATTGAGTTTGCGTCTCTTTGCCTCAACGTCCTTCTCCATCTTCTCCGCTGACATCACCATCTCACGAGCCGTGCTAGGCTGTACGACAACAACAACAAACAAGAACTATAACAGTGTAGTAACAGTAGTAGTAGTGGTGGTGGTAGTAGTAGTAGTAGTAGACATCACCATCTCAAACAACAACAACAACAACAACAATATAGTAGTAGTAGTAAACATTACCATCTCACGAGCCGTGCATGGCCGTATAGCAACAACAACAACATCCATGTAGTAGTAGTAGTTAAGTTATAGTAGTAAACATCGCCATCTCAAAAGCTGTACTGGGCTGTAAACAGCAACAGTGTAGCAGTAGTAGTATATTACGAGGGTCATTCGATAAATAAGTTACAACATAGCGTCATTTTGATAGTTTTTCAAATCTAAAAAATTCAAAAAATCCAAAATATACGTTTTGTACAGAATTTTACTCTAAATGTGTGTAGGAATTTGTTTAATAACGACGTCATTATTGTGATGTATCTGTTCACAGAAAACCATCCATACGTGTATTATTTTCCCCACCAGTAATCTGTCATAACTCGCAAGTGACAAACAGCACAGAAACAAAAAAAATGAATAAACTGAACAACATAATGCCATCTCTTTAAATGCTAAAGCTTAACATTTCATTTTTCAACATATCGTCCGAGTTCGCTCAAACAATTGTTAGATCTGTCAACAAACTTCTGAATGCTCGATGCAAAGAACGATGCTGGCTGATGTCCATGCCAATGCAGAACGACTGACTGCACCTCGGTATATGCTACAAATTTCTTACCACCTAGCATTTTCTTACACCAAACATGGTGTTCAATTCGTAAAGCACTTGTTGCCATATATTGGATGCATCTCAGAGTGAACCTTATTTGCATCTACTTTTTATACAATTACGGCATGCTGTTCATTAGGAGATGATTTCAATGGCAACTTCGCCATATTTAATGTTTATAAATGATGTCACAATGACGTCATCAGCACAAAAAACACAGATGCTATTCAAAATTAAATTCTGTATAAAACGCATATTTTGGATTTTTAATATTTGAAAAACTAACAGAATGACACTGTTTTGTAACTTATTTATCAAACGACCATCATAGTAGAGTGCAGTAGCTCTAGCAGCAGCAACAGTATAATGTGTAGTAGTAATGTGACCTAGAATGCAGCTGTAGTTGATAACGGTTGTTGTCATCATAACCATGCAATGACAAGACATGCGTGACTGACTTTATGAGCAGTCAGCGTTTTTATTGAATTTTTCACACAAAGAGAGAAAAATACCAAACAACTTACCACATTTCATGCCATATCTGGCCATAATCTACACCGTGGTCCATAAAAAAGTGCTACTTTTATTTTCTGAATAGTTCCGTGCAGCACTGGCTGATTTTAATAATTTTTGGCCAGCAACATCAGGAAGAAACTTCATGCAAATGAATATACTTTTGGCCAAGTCACTTAATTACTGTCGCTACACTACCTTGTGAAATGCAGGTTGTTGAGCCTGCTGTTTGCGAGAGGTGTCAACGTTTGCTGCTTGCATTCATGCTGGAAGACATTTTGAGCGCATACTGTAATAAAAAAATGTGATGTGACATGTGTAACTTTTCCAGATATAATTGTTGCCAATCGTGTTTGTCGCTTTTCATTTCTGAGCCAACATGTGTGCTATCCAGTATGAATTCGTTAGTGTAAATCGCCAAACTACAACTTCTGCATTTCACAAGGTAGCGAAGCAACGGTATTAAAGTGAGGTGGCCAAAACTATAGTCATTTGCGTCAAGTTCTTTCCTGATGTCACATGCCAAAAATTATTAAAATCGGCCAATGTTTCACGAAGCTATTCAAAAAACAAAAGTGGCACATTTTTCATGGACCATGGTGTATATCCAGCAGTAATATACAAAACACTCATGCTTTTCATCATCATTGTTTGTCACAATCACGAACGAAATGATAGTTAGCTATTCTAACAAAAGACAGGCCTAAGTGAAATTAGTTAGAGAAACAATGGCAGCTTCCTACTAAAAATCGGTATACCTTGAAATCAGCAACAAGCTTTGAAGCAACACTCGGCTGTATCTTGTTATCTAAACAATACACAACAAATTTTAACTTAGTACATGAAAACTGGATTGAAAATAAATTTACAAATAACAGAATAAATAAAAACATCAACTAAATCTAAAAAATAAGAAATACAGATCTTGACTAAAAACACAGCAATGACTATGAATATGGATCAAGCAAATTCGTGATTTCATAGCCTGACATTTTTGTTAGTAAAATTGGACTCTGTCTGCTGATGACCCATTCTTCCATAAAAGATGCAACAGATCTGTGAATTTCTACAAATACTGCTCCATTTTTAAATGATCTTAAGCCCCCTAATGCACTTCCAGAAAACTCAAAAAGCAGCACACAATGTTACATACTGATATAATATGTTAAAAGACTGTATGAGTTGTGAGAACTGAAAACTTAAACTTTTAGGCTAAGGTAATTAAGACAATACATTACAAATAAAGCTTTCACATCAACATTGTGAACTATAAAAATTTACTTACTTACCTACTTGAACTGTATCATAACAAGCAGCAAGCAGCTTACACAAAACAGTCACAAGTTGATCAACAAACTCATCTTCAAATACATTTCGCTCTCGCCACACTGTAAATATTCTTTCAACGCTGCTTCGAAGAGATGCATCCCTATATAAACATTAAATATAAACAATACCCGAATTATCTGCATATAAAACTCAACAGTGATTGAGTTCTTAGGAGAGCTATTTGATGTCCTGAGAGCAGGCATGTAAGCACACTGGAAGACATTCGCAAACTGTTCTGTATGACAGAGTACGAATAACTTGTAGTGAAATCATCACAGTTAATCTAGGAATGCTTAGTCAATAACATCACTTTCGGCCTTCAGTCATTCAGCTCAAAAATTCCATACTGTTAGTCACACCTGGACCTACTAATATGACACTTCTACCTATGTTGCGCCACAAACAATAGTTACGTTAGAACATTCTGTGACAAGAATTGTGAACAAGCAGCAATATGCTTTAACACAGTTTTATGTTAAGTTGTTTACTGACTTAACTAGAGTGGTAGCCTCCAGGATGACATCTTTAAATGAGTCTTTGAATGCTGTGGCATGCTTTCGCTTACACGTCTGCACTATTTCATTGCACAAGTACAGAAGGGTCAGCCGCATCTGTGCCTTAGCTGAAACACAACCATAACAAAACATAGTTAATGGCATGTACAAAGTATAAGATAATAACATCATGAAAGCTAAAAGCGACCACAAATCTCAAACCTCTGCTGAATATAGTGCTGCCACCTGGTAAACACAACGCAATCATTGATGCCCTATATTGTAATAGTAAATTAAAGAATTCTGGATAATCCAGAACCCTATTGGAATTCAGATTGCCACCAAAATATAAACAATAACAACATAACTACATTGCGTATATACCAAGTTCAGGTTAGGCTTTGTGTTAACCCTTGCTTACAGCAAATATGCACTGCATTACAGCATTAGTACTTAACCCTTCAAAGGGAAGCCAGGGACAAATTGACCCAGACCCTATAAATTGTTTAATATTAAAAATGGTTTAAACTTATATAGACAACACTTCATGACTTTTAATAATTTTTCATTGCCTTCAATCTGGCACTTTTAGTTTATGTTTTTGCCAATAGGGGGCGCTCCTACTGAGACTTTCTCGACACCCCCTCCATGCAACTGTGCAGGTCGGCATGTCTAAGAAAATAGCTCCTGTCAGATTTGCTTGCGAAAGCCTATAGCACGCAAAGTTAATATACAAATACCAAATTCTCTATCTGGATCGCATAACGATAGTTCAGTGGTGCCACCATGTGAATGATATAGACTTGTGTCACAACCCGAAATCGCCAAAAAAATCCATAAAACCCTCTATTTTGGCATTCAAGGTCATCCAAGGTCATTAAATTCGGTAGCAATCGAGAGCCAGTTTACAACTTCCTATTAGTGATTAATAGTAACCTAGGGCTACCTAGGCACTATATCGCACCGTTATTGAGATACGGCGACTTATTCACTAGAAATCACAAATTTTTCCCACCCCCCTCTCATTTAGTGCTTTTGTTCAGGGTGACCCCCTTCGAATTTATGGAAAAGCTTTACGGTTCCTGAAACTAGAGTCTTCCGAGCAGCCGACAGTGAAAATTTGGTAATCCTAGCTTGCACCATTTTTGACTAATCCACTTGTGTGATGGACGAACAGACGGACAGAACTGCGATGGCTAAGACGCGCTGAAAGCAGTAACTGCTTTCGCGCGTAAAAATTTTTTAAAAATGGCATTCCACTGTCTGACTCTGATAACACCCGGTTTGATACAAAGATCTTGAAAATATCTCTTATATAAAATACAGTTGCTATGGCAACAAAAACTCCTTAGCAATGTGGCTATAACACAAATATTACGTGCCTTAATGTGCTCACAATTCTGGCTGTGATGACCTATTCGTATGCTGCAGACTACAGTGAATCTAGCGGTGTATGTTTCACATAGCAACGGTTGCTATGGTGATGATTTTGCGTAGCAACAGCTTATCCAGCAGATATATTGACATGAAACCTTTACCAAATGTTAGTTACCATATAAAGCAAGACCAGTGGCTATAGTTATGCGTAGTATCCATTGCTATGGATGCCACATTGTTTAAATTTTCTGTATGTTGTCTAATTTTCGTTACAATAGCAACGAAGGTTGGTCGCAGTGAAATTTAAATAATGCCATTTAATTGTCTGACCCTGAAAACTTTTCAATTCATGCAACGATTTTGGAGATATTTTGTATAAAAGCTCTGATATAGCATATTTTCTGTTAAATTCTCCAAAATCCATTACCATAATAATGCGATCAATATTAGATAACAAAAATAATACTAACATTTTTTCTGAGTGAGAGCAACTAGTTGACATTCAAAACTTCACTTAAAACTGACAGAATCCACGATAGGATTCGCGGGGTCAAATTGACCCCAGCTTCCCGTCGGCGTTATAAAATTGGGCTTCCTGTCGAAGGGTTAATACAATACATTATCGGTCAATGGTAAAAAGCGAATCAGCAAATGTGTGGATCTGCAGATGTCACAACAATGTTAGGGCTGGGGTTAGAAATAACGTTAAGATTCAGGTGAGGGTTAAGGATAAGGTTAGTATATGATTAAACTAAAAAATTACCAACTGAACACATTCTCATCCGAGCTGATGAACGAACGAGAAGCAGTCATCCATATGAATTCCGTCACATAACCGCTCGCACCTCAGTCTACCATAATTCCTTTTTTCCTCGTACTGTGCCAGATTGGAATCTTCTTCCCATTGAGGCCGTCATGCCGACTACTCCTAATCTGGTGTCAACTGTCTCCCAGATCCTCCTCCCAGCATCTAGATGGCATCACCAGCTCTGCGTGATATCCTTCACAGGAGTTTGCAGAGGATACGGACAGAAACAGAAACTACCGCATTACCTTTTGCGACATCCGCAGATCCACGATCCACTTTTTACCTGTAGCCTACATTATCGTACACAATGCCGTGACATGCCCTACCAATGATTTTTTCAGCGCAGTCAATAGAATTTTTAGCGACACTACGAATGTTATAACAGAATCAACTTAATGCAAACAAACAGTCAAAGTAGTCTTATGTATAAGAACAGCTGCACGACATTACTCGCAAGAGGCTCTGCACATTATGGAAGGCAGAAAAAGAAGTTCTAAGAAGAATGCTGATATGGTAGTTAGCAATCATATACGATACGTACATTTCTTCAGAACACTAAACCAGACTTCCACGATTTTTGCATGATGCGCCTTCTGCTGCATGGCCCAGCTGGACACAGCCTGGATGCTCTCCTGTGTGTTCTTGGCGTTCAGAAACTTCGTCTCTGCTGCGGCCTCGTCAAAAACCTTCGACCCACCTGACGACATAATGCAAATCGATGCCAGCAAATTGCGCAGCTACAAAAATCACTTCTAGAAAGCACACTGAAGATAACAGCGTTTGTTTCTCAGAGTTACAGATTTATTGCACTCAGATTCAGAATGAACATGCCCTCAAATTCAGCAGCAACAACAACAACAACAATCCATCCTCCATTTTCCTGTCTAAAAACGGCACGCTAATAATAAATAAGTAAACGTACGATGTAATCGATGATAATCCAAAGATTATAGAGCTCTATAATCTTTGGATAATCATCAGACTTTGAAAATGCCATTCAGTACTTTGTTTAAGTACATTCAGAGCTTTAAGAGCTCGACTTTAATTAAACACTAAACAGTGAGTGAGTGAGTGAGTAGAATTTAACGTCCCACCCGACACAGTATAGATCAAACAGGACCATTATAACCTCGCCTTTAACTGATGTTGTGCACTTGGCAGATAACCTACACAGTGCAAGGTTTGTATATAGAGAACTCACTGTGGCTGAAAACTGCTTTCGGCTGTTCCTGCTGTTTCCTTCTCAGCTAAGCTTAGGTGCTTAGATCATGTTTCGCTTCAAAGAACTATCTTGTCACCCCACATGTCATTAAGCGACCCATCTCCTAAGTTGCTGATGATGCTGATCGACTATCGTCAGGTTCCGCTCAAGAATTAATTTTGACAATTTGTTATACTGTACTAAATGCTGCTGAACTTGTGTTTAATACAACTATTATAATATTATGCTAATTTTCCAATACAAAAATGAGTTTTTCTTTATTATATTCCTGCATTCTGTTATACTGCTGGTGGCAAGATGACATTTAAAAGACAGTATCATAGTTTAAGTACAAAGTAGTGATGCATCCAAGTCCCAGACATTCTCAAAACTAGGCTACAATTTTTATCAACAAATGCTTACAAACTACAAAGATATACAAATTGCATATATACACTGACAAGACAAAATCAGGGGCTGCCTCCCCCTTGAAAGTAAAAAAATATATAAAAATTATTGATAAAGGTTTGAAAAGCCTAATAGACCAATGCAAGAACTGTGAGCTACATGTACAACTGGGCCCCTTCCTTTACACATTTCTATTATACACCCCTGCACAAAATAGCCAACAAAGCTCTTGATGAAAATTTTCTTCATCAATATGACACAAATGATAACACAAACACGAGTTGTAGAAGTCAATCAACCAAACTGATCCAAATCTAAACCAGCGAACAAAACGAAACCGGTTCAATTATTTACAAGCATGCTAAAAAAGAAATATCAACAACATTGCTAAACAAGCATTACACTCAGTATCGGTGATGTTGTTGAAGCCAGCCCATAAATCTGGCAGAAAAAATTTTTTCCACTTGTTGACAAAATTTCTTCCATAAATACAACACTTAATGATAAAAATCAGACTTCTAATTCATGTGAATTTAGAGGCGAAGTGAAAACACTGGAAACAATATTTGTAAGCGATCTGTTGGTAATCTTCTGTGACCGAAATTTGCAGATGTCTGTCCAAGAACTGTAACTTCCTAGCTGACCCAACAACTTCTGTAGCTCAAGACAACACTGAACACAATGCAGACTTAGGCCAGTTGCTACAATATGGCTATAAATGAACTGTTTATCCAGCTGATTTACCTCACAATTCAAGCCGCTAATGGCGATAACAACAAATGCCAAATTGACGTTTTAAGACAATATATTGTGACAAACACAAAATAATATGCAAGAACTGACAGTTCACAAAACTGCCTACACATTTATTATGTAAAATGGACGGCATTGTAATTATTTAATAGTTCTTCATTTGCGGCAAAGTGAGCGGCTTAGCGAGCTAGCAGATGCATATGCCTGAATTGCCGTTGATGGCTGTCGTCGATTCAAATTCTCCAATCTTCTGCCATCGTCGTTCGACGTCCAGATATCTGCTGATGTCGTCTGTTGTTGACTGAAAACAATCTCAACGTCAGGTCACGTGGTACACTTCATGTTGTCCCGGAATTACCCAGAAATTCTCGGTTATCGACAACACCTTCTTGCCGAGTCAATGAAAATTATGTGTCCACGCCCAAATCATCAGATTCGATTTAATCAGCACTTTCAACGTTCAGCAAAGCCTTTCTGTCGAACTACGACCACACTTGCGATTTTCCATATTTCGATACTAATTCTCATGTGAGAAATCTTCTTTTCTAACTGAAAATACAATGTTTTATACGTGCCCAACCTTGGCACCTCAATTCAAACTCTCCATCTTATAAACAACTTGTTTTTTTAGATTATTTGTCTAGCATGCATTAAATAAAGTAAGTCATTTCAAGAATAATGAAACATGCAAACTCTACTGGGCGATGAAAGTAACTGCTTCCAAGAAATTGCAAAACCACACGACCAACAATAATGGCAACAACAGTAGTAGTCAGATTTGCTCATAAACGCAATGAATCATTGAAATAATCTTGTAGTTGGTAATCAATAGCACCAAGTTGTACAAAATAATATTGGTAGAATCAAGTTCAGCATTCAGACATCTGCAATATACATCAATATGAATATATGGACATTTCTTTGCCTGCCGCATGCTAGACAAAAAATCTTAAAAAAGCTAAAGCAAGACGTCGGCAAACTACTGATAATACTTGAAATATGAAAAGTGAAGTGAGAATAAACGGATTTCATAAATCTCTTACCACATTCCAACTCACATATTTTATTACAATTTTCAATAATTCAATCGTAGTATTTTGTAAGTTCAACGCATTCATCTTATATTCAACGTTGCTATTTTTTATTCATTATATCTTCGTGACTACATGTATTGCATAATCCAGACAAATTAGCCTGACAATGAATAAATCACTGGGTGTGTGTGTACAATACACATTTTTGTTATCAGTAACCACTGAAAATAGCTGGACCAAAGCTTTATATGGTAGCTAAATACAATTAACTTTCTTGTCATGCCCTCCCTATATTATAGCCTGTTGCAAAATTTTCTTCCTGTCAAAAATATTTTTTCTAAAAATACAAAATACATAGAGGGAGGAGTAAGAATCGCATTTTAGAGGAATTAATAGCCAAAATTAGGCACCTATAATAGGCCATAATTTCCTTTGTCAGAAATTTGCCGAGTTCTCCGTCTGTCAACTTCCTGCCCGCAATTTTTTTAATCCACCATGATCACAAGAAATTTGAGCGAATGTAAGTACATAATGCTGATCGATTGCATTAATTGAGTTGTTATATTTTTACGGGCAAAACTACTGCTTTCATCACGTCTTAGCCATCGCAATTCTGTCCATCTGTCTGCCTGTCTCTCCGTCCGACCATCACACTCGTGGAACGAGATAGGGCCTAGGTTAGACCTTGGCGCCACACTACTATCGTTTGTGATCCAGATGGAGAATTTGGTATTTGTATATTAACTTAGCATGAACACCCCAATTTTCAGCTAAACTACTGAACTGGAACTGCTACAGGCTTTCACGCATCTCGTGAGCATTAGCTAAAATTTCTTGTTTACTGATCCACTCGTGTGACAGACGGATGGACGGATGAACAGACAGACAGACAGATAGACGGACAGAATTGCGATGGCTAAGATGCGCTGAAAGCAGTAGCTGCTTTCGTGCGTAAAAACAGTGAATGACAGAGAGTATTAAAAACAATCAGCAACAAGCCTGAAACATAATTAAGTTGCACACGTGCACTGCTAACCTGACATATTGAAAACATCTAAACGTGTTTCCTTCTACTGTTTAACTTCTGCCTACAACATTCACATTTACACCATAAAATGCTAATAATTATAATCTACAAAGTGCAGACAGAATAGAAAAAAGTCAGATCACAGTACTGCTAAAAACTATAAAACAATATCACAATATAAAAAGTAAAATCATTCCCAAGCCTTCTGCCAAGCCAGTTCAGTAGTTTAGCTGAAAATTGGGGTGTTCATGCTAAGTTAATATAAAAATACCAAAATACCAAAATACCACAGGGCAACACTGATCTCCATTTCGTTATCACTCAGCCCTGACAGACAGACACCAGTTTACACTACAAGACCATAGATACAAGGCTAGCGTTACATTCAAGTTTTTGCTAGTATTCATTGCACTTACAATACATATAAAGGGATGGCCAGGCTGAGTTGACCTGAGAGGTTGGTTTGATAGCAATGTGGTTAACCCATCTCCTGATGGTCAGCCATCCAAGTTCTAACCAAACTCAGCATCAATTAACTTTGTTGCTGCAACCAGCAGTGTTACCAACTAAATCAAACTGCAACTTTAAATCACAATTCTAACAAGAAAATATGCTCAACAATGAAAACCGTTCATATACCTTAAATCAAATGCATTGTTTGCTGTACCAGAACTGTTAGCAGCATGATGTGTCAACTGCACTTGAGCTCTGCTGTCATAATGAAAGAACATTTCAAACATGCAAGCCAGTGAATAACACCAATGCAAGAAAATATATCATAAAATACAGTTTCGTATCATATCATAACAAGAAATTTGCGCTAATGCTCACGAAAGGCGTGAAAGCCTATAGCAGTTCTGGTTCAGTAGTTTAGCTGAAAATTGGGGTGTTCACGCTAAGTTAAATTCTCTATCTGGATCGCATAACGATAGTAAAATGGCTCCACCTTGTGAATGTTATAGACTTGTGTCGCAGGCCGAAATCGCCAAAAAATCCATAAACCCCCTATTTTGGCGTTCAAGATCATTCAATGTCATTGAATTTGGCGCCAATCGATATCCAGTGTACGACTTCCTATTAGTGATTAATAGTAACCTAGGCCCTATCTCGCACCGTTACTGAGATACAGCAACTTATTGCCCAAAAATCGCAAATTTTGCCCACCCCCCTCTCATTTAGCACTCGTTCGAGGTGACCCCCTTCGAATTTATAGAAAAGCTTTAGTTCCTGAAACTAGAGTCTTCCAGGCACCCGACGGTGAAGATTTGATGACTCTAACTTGCACCGCTTTTGACTGATCCACCTATGTGACAGACAGACGGACAGAATTGCGATGGCTAAGACGCGCTGAAAGCAGTTGCTGCTTTCGTGCGTAAAAACTTGCAATGTTGCCTCTCATCAGTACACGGGAAAACAATATTTCATTTCCATGAAATATTAAAAGACAAAATAAAAATAAAACAGAATACAAATTACAACAACATACGTCACACTCACGTTAAAAAATAAAATAAAACTTAGACAGTACATAGTGCAAAATTAAAATGTTTGTTGCAAACATGAGCTTTGAGCATATGTAAAAACACAGTTTGAAGTGTGGCACTTTGCATTAGTTTTGCATGAAATGCTGACTTTATCAAAATATACATTTAAAATACTCACAGTTTTTAACCACTGGTGTCACTTTTGCCCAAGTTGCCTGTGTGCATCTGCATTAAAATGGCTCCTGCAAAAATTGTTACAGCAGATCGTAGCATTTGCTTTAAACTGAAAACTTTTCCCTCACTCAGCCAGGATTCGCCACAAAAATGACAAGATTAAAATTCAATAACTAACATACACAGCACTTGAACTGATTAGATAAGAATAATCAACTAAAAAACGGAGAATTCCGAAAACGAAAAACTTAGTCAAGCAAACCAGACCTGTTGTCTTTCTTCAGATGCATCGCACTGTTAACACGACCAAGAGACAAGTTGTCCGACTGCGAATGTGAATCTCTCGTTGCACTTCTGCCTAAAGTTGGTCGTCGTGCACTCTGTGTATCTCTACTGCCTGACAACATCACATCAGCCGAAGGCACTATGACAGACTTGACTACATTCGAAGCTGCTGTCCTGGCCACTGCGCGGAAACCTTGGCAACTGCCAGCACTAACTTTTACTTGTCCACTTCCACGGCTCTTACCAACAGACGTCAAATGAGGCAAAACAGAGTTTGAGGTATGTAACATATTTTGATCATTTCTAGCTGCTGGTTGCTGCTGATCATGAGAAATGTGCGGCATATAGTTAGTACCAGTACTAGCTGATTGTGGTTTATCTCTAATGTCTGAACCAGCTTGAGGCACAGTACTCGGTGTATCTAAAATATTCTGATGACATTTAGCTGACACATGACCCAATGATTGCTGCTGATCATCAGAAACTTTAGACATACCAATACTAGTCGATGGTATTTTACCTCTAATGTTTGAAGTAGAGGGAGAAGGCATAGTGCTGATGAGTACCGGTTTCTGCCGATGGACTACTTCTCGTTCACTGCTCTTTGTTGTTCCGTGCTGCAGCCGATGGCTCACTGACTTAGCAGTCTGTTCCAGCTTTTTCATGTCAACATGCTGCTCGATGGTTGCTGCAATCAGTGCTCCAAGACGGATGGAGCAGTCGGTGTCTGAGTGGCACAGCTGCAATGGCGATGTGTTTTCACTGCTGTCTCCGAGCTCCTCAGACAAAGTTTCGCTACCATTGAACTCCGGTCTCACATGCAGCAGACAGAATCCTTTGTTCAACTGCTGGATGACCGTCACTGAGTCTGGATCAAAATCACGTCGTGTCATCTTTCGAGCTTGGTCCAGATATGATGCCAGGTCAAATGGTGTGCCTACAGTGAGATTTTCAGCTGGTCTTTTTGTCTTTGGTGATGGCTGATTTCCTTCCGCACTGATGTTAACTGATGACGTTTCTTAAGCTATAGGTTTATGATCAGCAGCTACAGTGTTTCGACCATTTTTATCAACTTCTGTCTTGCACTGCAACTTTACCGGTGGTTTTTCCACTGCGTCTGGTGAATGCAGCCTCTTGTGACATCTCTTGTCTGCAAGTTCCTTATCAAACTCTGGAAAACAATGGATGGAATTTGGTTTACTAAAAGGCATTCTGTCATTGTTATCATGGGAAACATATGCTCTGGAGGTCTGGCTATCATGAGCTGATATATTTCTGTTCATTCCGTGAATATCATGGTCAGTACCTTTAGACAAATTCTTATGTAGAGACACAGTTTCCTTTTGGTTATGCTGTAACAATGCGGCAGTTGTCCTAGACATGAATGCACACATAGCAGATTTATCACAAACAAACCCAAAAAATACAAACAATAACCAGAAAAAGTTGCTGCCAATGAGCCACTGATGCAATAGAAAGTGGCCACTGCGGAATGAGTGAGTGAGTGAGTAGGGTTTAACGTCCCGCCTGACAAAGTATAGGTCATTTCGGGGACGGCCTTCCCAGGCAGAATACACACAAACACATAGTAATGTAATGGTAAGTTTAACCTTTACAGAAACACAAAACAAAAAATGAGCTAAACCGAACATTGTAAGAACTCCATTATACGCATGCATATGTAATTAACTATAACAGTAGTTCTGATAATCTTCAGTTATCCTCCAGACAGTCATTAATTTCAGGCCACTGCTGAAGCTCTTGGCCATAGTGACAGAGTGTTGGGAGTTGATAAAGGTGTGGTGGCAAAAATCAAGTCAATCTTTCAATCCCAACAATTCAGCAGACAGCAAACTGATGAACAAGTCCTGCACCGTGATAAAAATCTACCAGTCATAATGCAGTTAAACAATACAACTTAACACATGCTTGTAACTATCATCATTTATTCAATGCTAGGTAAATGGATTTAACATATTCACCGCCGCCAAGGAGGTTATGTTTTTGCCGGTTTTTGTTTGTCTGTCTGTCTGTTAGCAAGATAACTCAAAAAGTTATGGACGAACCTTTCTGAAATTTTGAGGGTATGTCGGACATGGCATAAGCTACCAGTGATTCAATTTTCGACATGATACGGCAGGAATCCTGGATTCTGGATCACTTTGAAATTTTTGTTAGCATTGCATTAAAGGGGGCATAAGGGAACTGCTGGCAAAGCAAAGATGGTGACACCACCTGGCAAATAACTATGCCTTGGCGGAGGTACCTGCAGGCTACGACTGCTTTCTAGTTCATTCATGCTTTCAGCATAACGTTAAAAGTCATCATTACTAATCATTCGATGACAAACTTTAGTCACAGAAGTAAATCTAATCCAGCACTAAATAATTTTTTCTTTCTAGCAGCATAAAAAACTTGCAAACAAAATACTTCATCTATAAAAAATGAAACTGATCCATCAATTATCAGCCTACTGGTTAGTTTCAAACTATCATTTAACTGTTACCCTTTTCTGGCTTTCGGAGTTCTGCCTGTTTCATTGACACCAGTGGAAGAGCTGCTTCTGCTGGGTGGTGCCTTCCATTCTGTCACACATGGTTGACTAACTGACCTGCAAAACAGACATAGCACCACCGCAATCTAGCATAGTTATCTATTCACTTAAAATTTAATACGAAGTTAACAACGTTCAATAATAACAATAACAACATTTTTCTAAATCCCATTTCGCTAACTGCCAAAAAATCCCATTTTGCCAAATCCCATTTTGCCAAAAGAAAATTGCACGATTGAGAATTCGGCAAAAAGGGTAGAGTTAAGAAGTGGAACACGGTTCCTACTACTCTGCAGAATTCATTCTCCCTGCCTTTTCCCCGACTTTCCAGTACAGACTGAATCATTTTCCCTGACTAATTTGTTCATGCAAATTACCAATGTTGGTTTTAAATCGCTTGCAATCACACCAAAAACAAGGGCGATGGAACAAATTTAAAAGTGGAAGTACAAATAATCTGCAAGCAAAGCAAGCAGATAAAAAATTTAAACTGTTGTACAGTCTGCATACAACACTTCAAATTTTTTCTGCATGTTTGTTAACTTTGGCACACTGGTACTTTTAAATTCCCTGGCTTTCCCTGATCCTCTGATTTTTCCCTGACTTCCCCTGACCGTAGGAACCACGTGGAATTTGGCGAAATGGAATGGAACCATCAGTAAACCAATGCAAACTTGCCCAAACGAATAATGTACATAATGCAATACAAAAGTTATTGCAGTTCATCATATACCTGTCACGGGTGTTATGGCAATGAGGATGAACTGATGCATCTGAACTGACAGACTTTCGGTGATCAATATCAGTACGAAGCTCAGTTGTGCTCGCATATCTCTTCACAGACGTCATTCGTTGCCACGGAAGTTTGCTTGAAAAATCTGGAGTCTGCAAGTTTCTGTCGGCCGCACTGCGCGGTGTCCTGGTGAATGACTCTGAACCGCGATGCTCCCGGTTAGCTTGTGGTCGTCCCCTCATGGCTGGGCGTGGTTTCAGCGAATAATCATCACTCCGCCTACGCTGCGACTTATAATAACTTGATGACCACTTAGACATTCCACAAAAAGACCAATATTAGCACTGATCAATCAAAAACAACAGTAACAAAAAAGCAACACGACAAAAAAGTAAAAACCAAAAACACAATGTTTACACTCTAACGTTTGTTTACACTAAACGGGAGGCACTAAATACCGAAACCTACAGAAAATGTTATGGCACGCGGATAAAACTCAACCATTTGCGGACGTTTAGTTTTTATTTTTAATTGCATGATTGATATTCTTTGTTGTGTTTGATGTTATTTCATGTGCACTGAAAATAGTGTCAAATGCCGTATGCAGTCGACATAGTCGTTAAGTAGTTAAATCGTAAGTGCTAATAATTGGTGCGGTATTGTTGATCATCTATAAATAGCGTAACTTATTGTCATTTTAAGCTAATTGGCTGCAATAATATTACCCGGGTTCTTGACAATGTTGCTGATAAATATTCTACTGCCGAGTCACGACTCCATGTAATAAAAATATGAACAATCGCTAGAGGTTTGTGGCAAGCGCATGATTTTACATCCACTGAACATCACATCATGCTCAGTGGGAGAAAAACTAAATGTAATATTGTGGTTGAAATTTCACGACACTGCATGTTTTGTGTTTGGTACAGTATGACTGCAGTGGTTTATTGTACACTTGACAAAAAAAGAGTGCTGTCAATTGAGAAAGTTTAGGATCTTCTCCAAAACGTTGACGTTTCAAGAGTGTCTACTGTCACTGCACACAGACCTAAGGCTGGTGAACTGTATGTCTACAGATATGGCGACACGACAACGAGGAATGATTGGGTCGTTGACAGATATCGCTGGCATAGTGTAGGTTGTGATAGACTTTCACGCCGTCATCCTGTACTGTACAAACTGAAATTCCAGACCTAGAAAAGTGTCGGGTCATCGTCTGAATTCAAGCGGCTTGCTTATAGTCAGCTAGCACTTGGTGCGAACCAGTACATCTTGGTACACTACATTGGTGACAAAACTGTAGCAGAAGATTTGCCACATGGCAACATAAAGAATCGTGAAGTAGCTCTACCCTACAAGCGTTCTCTGCCTTCTGCCCACCGAGCTGCCAAGTTAATACTACGATCATCGGAACTGGTGTCTACTGAGGAGGGGTTGCAAAACGACTCTGATTACCCTGTCAAGGTTAATAAGCATACTATTGAGACAAGGTGTGATTTAAGTAAACTTATGATTAACTTTGAACTCTAAAATTTTATGTAAGTGCATGTTTTGCAGTACACATGTCAGATGTATTGAAATGTGGTTTTTTTTAGCTCAGGATGCTAAATTTATAAAGTATGTATTATGATAACGAGCAGGATACATGTTTTGTCAATAAATTTTCATTGTTTCTGATTAAGAACATTGTTATTGCATATATTAGAAGCATTATCAAAAAGTCATGCTTCTATATTTTAATACAGTTGTTTTTGTGAAGTCCTGGAAAGTTATCCACCCTGCAAGAGTTCTGCCATATCATTTGCAGGAAAACTTTTCTTCTTGGAACAGACTGAGACTAACCACCAACCAGAAGTCAGTTGCGAGAAAGTTGATCAGGTAAGCAATAATGACAAGCAATAATGACATGCATGTATTTGAATGAAGGGTTGGTGTGTTTCTTTGCAGGAGGAGGACAGTGGTGGAGTGAGGATGGTGAAGACTTGCATAGTGAAAGGCTGTAAATCTCGTACAAGTGACCGCAGCGAGTGCAGATTTTTTTCCATTCCAGCTGTACCTCGACATCTCGATGAAGAGATACAGCAGTTGTGGACCGATCGACAGCGCAGCTGGATACTGGCAGCCGGCCACGACCCCACTGAGTTTGAGCTGAAAAACCATCACAGGATGTGCTCCGTTCATTTCATTTCCGGTATTTCAGTGATTTCTGTTCTGTTCCTGAGATATGAGTCCATTAGAACACAAAGTAAATTGATCATTTGATTTATGGAACTTTCGTACCCAAGATCTTTCAAGGTCATTCAAGGTTGATGATTTTTTTATCTCGCCTGAAAGGACGTATGCCACTAGTAATTAGTAGTATCTTTGGCTCTCTCTCACTGTTTCCGAGATACGGCCAGTTTTCCGCTGAAAAACGCACACTTTTTTTATCGCCATCCATTTAACCCCAAATTTGAAAATGTTTTCCTTGTTTTCCTTCCCAAATTTGGTATGCAGAGAGAATCAACACAGTGCTAATTATTGTAGCAAAAAGTTTTTCCCAACAATACATCTGTTACGGACAGATGACAGACAATGATACCATAGTTGCCTACGGCATAGCAGTAGCGCATCAAAAAATTGTGTACAGTATAGGCCTGATAGTCAGTGTTGGGGAACGAAAGTTCCAGGGAACGAAAGTTCCTGGGGACGAATGTTTTAGGGAATGCATTTCATTCCCAGGAACGAATGTTCTCGGGTATAAAAGTTCCAGTTACCGATCATTTTTGTGCAGTTGTTAGAATTCTGCTGTAACTGAACTGAATTTCCATGATCATTGTGTAAATAAAACAACCGTATGCTCAACAAAACACAGAAATAACGCTAATTATAATAATCATTAAATGTGAGGGTCATTCAAGAATTTTGTAGACTGAGACAAGTAGTCGAAAGACATTTTGATCATATTTTGTCACTTTTTAACAAAGTCTTCTAAAACTGAAATGCACTTGGTTTTGCATTTCTCAGAAGCTTGTATTTCATTGTACAAAAAATTTTTATCTTGGTCTTCTAGCCAATTTGGGACATTCATACAAACATTTTAAGTAACTTTGGTTTATATAATTATTTTTTAAAAGGTGTCAGTATTTTTTACAGCAGTGAAAGCCTGTGAAAGGAGAAGAATTTTGATAAGACTACGTTATGGGAGATGACGTAGCCTGAGCAGGCATAACTAATTAGCGAACGCAGCAACTCGGCAACGGCTTGCTGCGATTCATTCGCTGCTGTCTGATTTTAGCGAGAGCATCTCGCTCGATTTGCTGGTAAGACAAGGGTTTCCCGGACTTTATATTTCTACGAGTGTGTTTTCATCTCGATTCCCCAAATATTTTATGGCCCGTTACTTAAGCTAAATTCCCCAACCAAACATCACTAATAATTTTGTCTACAGAGCGACTTCCTTTTTTTTGCTTTATCATCTTAAATTATCATGGAGTGTCAAACAGGCCCCATAATAATTAAAAACAACTGTTGTTTTTTCTATTTTGCTTAATTTTTTCTGTATATGCTGGCTTGCAGGACAGCCTTCGAAAGATTCGAATGACGTTGATTGGGTGCCAACGTTGAAAATTGCATCGCTGTTAACAAATTATGCTGGTATGCATCAATTTACATTTACCGGTACTGGTATTTGTGTTAGTGCACTATTTTACATTGATAGTTTTCATTATCGGTTTTTCTATAGCTAGTTAGATTTAATTTTGCTTGCTGATTCTATTTTTTTGTGATTAGTTTCTGTTTTGTATATATATGCTGATGTTTCCCCATTCACTGTGTTGGTGTAGCGCATGTAAAGGGGATGTCAGACGATCGACAATGTCGGCCGACTTTTGTGGGCGTGGTTTAGTTTCTGGAGAAAATTGGCTAATAAAATCGATGAACCATGACACACGGACAATATTTTTGTCTGCTATTTTGTACCATATCAGCTGGCACAACAGCATAATGCAGATCGCAATATGATACTTGTATCACTTTTTTCTGCATCTAATGAACAAAAATAAATAACCATATAAATAGCTTAAATAAATATTCATCTTCCGTTGCAAACGATCACCATGGCAACGTAAACAAAATTTGCTGACCGTTATACAAAAATTTGGCCGACTAAATCGTCAAAGATAGAACATGCTCTACTTGGCTGACAGAATCAGGCGATTTTGTCGGCTGACAAAATTGCCCGATTTTTGCATGACATGCGATAGATTTTTGTTGGCAGATTTTATTGATCATCTGACATCCCCTTAAGAATGTAGCATATACACTGTGTCTCAAAAAAAACCGTCCCATTTGTGATTGTCCATATCTTCGTCAAATATTGACCGATTTTCAAAATTTTTTCACTGGCACATTTTGTAGCAGTAGTGTTATTATTAAACATACCACCACACCTTAACTGCATCTCTACACTACCATGTGAAACTCTTATTGTCAAAATTGTCTAAAATGCTAGTAATACATATGCAAAAATTATTTTCTAAAAACAATTTTTCAACAATTTTTATATTAGTATCCAATAATGTTTAGTTTTTGATACATTCCTTGTGTTTCTAAACAAAAGCAGATGATATTATTGTAAAAAAATAATTTTTTTATGCAGTGACAATACACTGGTAATGTAACGTGCATTTAGCAATGGGAACAAGGCTTTAAAT
>Ga0209367_1001555_pt1 | contig 28527 bp, 18 predicted proteins | sample WorMetLIZISLAND2_FD_187412 | JGI IMG/M metagenome (GOLD analysis project Ga0209367, IMG submission 187412) | Marine gutless worms symbiont microbial communities from Max Planck institute for Marine Microbiology, Germany - Olavius geniculatus... ...
GGCAACGGCCGTTCCCTCCGTCTGTCCGTACTCAGCTGCAAGGACGGCCCCATAGCGGGCGGCCCCTCAACGGCCGCACCCTCTTGTTATTCTTATGTCATGTACACTGTGCCCTAAAAACGTCCTACTTTGTCATTTTTCATATCTTCTCCAAATATTAACCATTTTTCAAAATTTTTTACCGGCACGCAAGCACTGTGGACAATTTGCAATAAAGTAGTTGTTAAATATCTCATCACACTTTAACTCTGTCGCTACACTACCATGTAAAACACAATTTTCATAAATCACTAAAATCACTATAATACACAAGAAAAAATCATTTCGTGAAACAAATTTTATTAATTTTCATACAAAAATTAAACTGTGTTTAGTTTTACATACATTTCTGATGTTTGTAAATAAAAGCAGACGATACTGTCGTAAATAATAATTTTAATGCAGTGACGATATACCCGTGATGTAATGTGCCATTTAGCAATAGAGATAAGGCTCTGATTGAGAACTTGTACCGGTTCGAAAATACAGTTTTTAGAGAACACTGGTAGATTTTTTGAAAACAAATTGCAACAGGGAAAGACACTTGGGAAACATGCAGTACTGACCAAAGGCATGAGACTGGCAGACTGAAGAATACACGTACTGAAGATAACGTGATCACTATGGTGAAATGGTAGGCTTTCTAAACCATCAAGGCCAGAAACAAACATGTCGTTCAATGCACCAGATATCCAAAGAAACAAATCTAACAAAATGTAGAATAGTACAGATCATTTGGTGCATTTTTGGTCGAAAGTGTATTTTGTTCAACAACACGCGTGCTGTCTATTATTGTTAGTTTTTCATGCATTTATATTTCACAAGGTAGTGTAGCAACACAGTTAATGGGTGGCGGAATATTTAACAATTAATTTATTGCTAACTGTCCATTCAATGCACCAGTGAAAAATTTGGAAAATCGGTTAATATTTGGCGAAGATATGAGCAATCACAAAGTGGGACGTTTTGGGAGGGCACAGTGTAGTTTTGAGCATTGTTGGACTATTTGGCTGCATATTTTCTCCGTTGTATTAAATGGCGAATAAAAATTGTCAACCATATGCGCATGATAGAGAGAGACGAATGCACGGACGGACAGACGAAGCTCGGCACTGCATAGAAAACTATGTCGGTTTAGTGCCGACATACTGTGCGGGCGTCCGTCTGACGGGCGGTGTGTTTGTTTTTACCCCTCTGATGTACAAACAAGCACATCGCTTGTTTTCGCCCTACGGGACATTTAAGTGAATTTTGTTTTTACTGCGTCTTCAAGTTACCGAGTTAAAAGCCAGAACGATACAGATGCAGACGGACAGACAGACGGGCAAAACACGTAATGCGGCCTATTAGGACGGTCGCGTATTAATACATGTATATGTGCATTAAAGCGGCATGTTGAGCAAGCTGAATTTGCAGTGCTGTCGTGTGAATAAAAAAAGACACGTGCCATTCTTTCGCCACATAACTTGCTTGACCAAGCACAGCTTATAATCAAAGACTCACTAATGGCTCATTAGCAACTACATGAAACTCTCTATTTATCGTACTGGATGTTCCAAAAAAAACGCTCACAGTTCTCTATGTAGGCCTTTATGATAAATTTTAAACCATGTGTCAAAATGGCTGTTTTTAGCGGCAAACGTTTGGCAAAGATATTTTTCTGACTGTTCCATCGCTAAGAAAATGATGACGAGACTGCTGTACTAAACGTCTCCACTTGGCTCTGTCATGCACAATAGCCATTGCTTCCTCAAAATATTTCTTCTTGTGTGCATGTCTTCCTTTATGTTCTTTATCCATTTCCTTTGTTGTCTTCCTTGGTTCTTCCTCCCAATTATAGAGCAGTGCATCACATTTACTGACGCAGTAATTGTTAAAGATTGCTGTCTACTGAAAAACGGACCTACGTGCAATTCGGATGAAAGCAGCAGCAGGAGACTGTGATGACTGACGAGTAAACAGACGAACCGATCGATGGCCGACTCTGGACGAGTGAATGTAGTCGTTAGATGTAACTAATAGGAGGTCATTGCGTTCAGTGAGCAATACGATGCACTAGTCCGTAGGCTACTTACTCTCTAGCAGTCTGTCTCTATGACAATGCAGTTAAAATTCCACTCTATTGACTTATTGTAAACTTGTTGGACAACAAATCGTACGACAAATGAAAGCCATATACCAAAGGCCTGCAATTCTACAAAATCTTAACGTGTCAACAACTTAACGTCCAACAAATCCTAAATAAAATCGAAGAAAGTGGCGTCCAAGCTTATCTGCCATCCAGTGAAGCGCCTCTATCTGTGCTCACAAACAATAGGGTTGTTGATTCTCCGTTGGCCGAGCACCTGCGTAGGCTGACCAGCATGCAGGCAGCGTGTCCGCTCTCATACCGTAGCATCGTTTATCATTTCTCGTTGTTGCCGCCTGCAGTCGTCGTCGTCGTCGTAGCTTGGCGGCAGCGCCGGTCACAATTACAGCAGCAGTACGCTGCCGGTGACGCGAGTATATTTCTCGGAGCCTGCACGTACATACCAACATTAACGTCCGTCCGTGCGTCCGTCCGGCTGGCCAGCGGCTTCTATTTACGCCGGCGCCGGCTGCAGTGGCGACGCCGGGCGAGTCCTGCGGTACTGCGACTAGGCTATGTCATAAGGCTGACCGCTCGACATCGACAACGTCCGTCGGTCGAACGACACATGCGTGCATCTAAATTACATTTTACGTAAATGCGAGGCGAGCGGGCGGCGCCCGGCCCGGGCGACCTTTCCGGCCCGCATGTCGATGGCAACATTACGTCTGTCGCTGAAACAGCAGCCAGCTAGCCGGGCCTGCAGCAGTGAGTGACCCTGGCTGGACACTGGTGACGATGACCGACAAAATGACCACTGACCCGACGATGTCACCCGGCCCTGATCAGCCGTACTGACCACATATATACTACTGTCTACTTACCACTGAGTCAGCAGTCGCGATAGTGCTAGCTTGACCTTCCACAACAAAATTTGGCCCGAACTCCACGCTGACTTTTTTTGCGGACAACAAATCTGCAACAAGTCAAAAGTTCACCGGAAACCGAAGGCCTGCAGCAAATCCACCGCATTCTGACTGGCCACGATGTTGTACAGTTTGTTGCACAACTTGTTGCAGGCACGAAACACTCGAAGTAGTTGAGTTTGCGCTTAACACGTACATAAATACATTACACATTAACCGACCCGAAGAAAGTCAAATTTAAGCGCCAATGCGGTTTTGTGCTTAGTCTGTAAATCGAACGACTCACTAATAACATGTAACAAAGCGACGAAAGCGCGTGTAAATAAGCGTCAAGAAATATGTGTAATATGTGAGATATTTTTTCCAATATTTTCTATAACGTCTAAAATGTACTCTAATACCTTTTATTTCCTGGGTTTTTTTTCGTCGCAGTTTTGCTATTTTATTTTTTAAATTCTTATTCTTCTTGTCCCAATCTTTCTTTGTCGCATGTGTCTTCCGTCACAATCCGGAAATCTATTGCACTCACACAGATAATAATAAGAAAAATAAAGTAAAATAATAATAATGAAATTCAGTATCACCGGAGTTTATCAGACTCATGTGAAAAAGCTTGTCGACAGTAAACGCAAATGGCAGGCAAGCAGGAGGTGAATCTTGACCGGTAAATAGTCGCCGACCGGAGAAAAACATTTCGGGGGAGGAGGAGATCCTACGACGGGACACGGGTGGGTGACTCGCAGCGCAGAGCGGAGGAAAACTCATATCGTCGTGTTTACCTCGCGGCCGGAACAATCCTCGTCGAAAAACGATCTTCATTACGCCCCTTGTCGACGTAACGTCATCTCCGACCTTCCCTGCTCTCCTTGCCTCTCTCCCTGACCGGGCTTCCGGGGCGCTGTCAACGACGAGTAGACGATGATGTTGGAATTGGAAGCAGAACGAGAACAGACCTCCACCACCGGGCAGGCAGCCATACGTATGCCGCTGTCTGTCTTGCATGCGACGTCTTGCCTCAAACAGCAAACGCCGACGACGATCCCGACGACGACGAGGACGAGGTTATTAGTCGACTGATTGGATGGCATATGACGCAGCTGCTACCGCGGGCTCCTGTGAGACCGGCGAGGAGCGACGACGCACGACACCGCAAGCACCATTGTAAATATTTGCAGAAAGTAATCTATTTTGGCGACATCGTCGAGTCACCAGTCGTCGTCGTCGTCGTCGTCCATAAACTGTGTGCTGTTCACGCGCGACTTGCAGCCAACATACAGATCACTGCGTTTGACGTATCTACGCAGGCTGTCATCTACTCCGGAAGACAATTTATGCAAAAATACTGCATGAAAACACATCGTTGTCACTGTCGGAAAAAATGAACGGTTGGATGCTTAACAACGCACGAGAAGATTATCAAATCATGCAGAAGGAAAGGCTCACTCTTTGAAACAAAAAGTCGCAATAATGTTTCATTGTGATGTCATCTCAGTGCTTGCTTTGGCGAATTAAACGATGATGACGATAATAATAATAAGTACTCGCCCCGTAAGGCGTACAGTAGCCTACAGTCAACTTGAAAGATGAAAAATTACTAATTTCATACAACCTGCTCATTTCCTGTGATCCGAGCAAAACGTCGTATACTCTACTTCCCAGCTAATGCCCCGGCATAATATCTACTGTTCAGCTTATATACGCAATCTCCGCCGCATTCGTTGTCGTCGTCGTCATCATCGTCATCATCATCCTGCCTGTTTCGCTTACCAGCGCCACCAGCTCGTCGTCCGCGCAGGCTGAGTGATCAGGTGGGGAAAGGGAGGGCGCAGTTAGAGTTGTTCCGGTCCGACGCCTACACTGCAGTCTGTCGCCGCGCCGAATTCCCGACATCGTCTCCCCCAGAACGAAATCCCCCATCCTCCCCGCGTAATGCGGACGAACACGCCTTAATGTGACAGCAACGGTAACGTTCGTCAGCCACGTCGCCATGACGAAAACAGCCTGTGCTTATGATATGCAAATAATATTTTGCACATAAGGTTTTGCCGTAGCCTACTTGTTGATGCGTCGCAATTAACTAACTGCAATCAGCTAACAGTGACTTTTGGGATATTTTGCCTTTTAATGCTGCATGTTCTCTCAAAATTTTCGTAATTTGGTTTAATTAATTCAATATACAGAAAATATATTGCTGCAATTTGTAATTATTTGGCAACAGTGCCATTCAGTAACGGAAAGGAAGGTCGACATTGATGAGACCTAACAGAGAGGGATTCTGTCCAGAAGGAGGAGTTTGTCCGTTTTCCGTTGCGTCAACCACGGTGATCGATATCGGAGTGAGGCACGGCCACGCTGGGTTTCCCCTTAGCTCACGCGCGCTGTCCAGACCAACCTACCGCCGGACGGAGCAATACATGCTTGACGTACCAATGAAGTCCGACAAGTCGCGCGCTAGCTGTCAATAACGCACACTGCTATGCAACCCGATCAGCCGCAATTTATACCGCTACTCAACGTCATTGGAGCGAATTCCACTGCGATGAGAGCAGACTGCTTAAACGATCAAACTCATTCGCCTCTGTTGTTATTGATCTGCCACATACGGCGCTATATAGAAGTGTTTTGACTAATTGATTAATTGATTGATTGAATTATCCGTAATTATAAGCTAATAACATGGGATAGAACTGTTGAAAACGTAAACAGATTTTGTCACACGTTTATGAGTTTTGACTGCCAATCGTAATCGTAACTACGTGCAGAATCAAAATTTACTAGAAATTTGGGGCAAAGCCCAACGTGAGTCCGCCCGGCGCCCTAAGTCCGACTAGGGGGAAATTAGGGAAGGGGGGTAAAATTTCCCCGACATCAAAGTCACTTGGCCCGAACTCAAATGCATTGACATATGCCGAACGCGCATTGTCGACTTAGGGTAGGTCAACATGAGCGCCTATTACTTTGTTCGTCGTGGACGGAATTTCACAAAATTTTTTTGTTCTACGCCGAAAGGATTGCTCTCGTCAAGGCCTTTAGATTTTGTCGCTATCTTCATCGGTTTCAGAGATATTTGCGGTCAAACTCGAAAGTTGTCGTAAAACGTACTAAATTTTGCACGTTTTTGCCCTCCCAAATTTTAAGGGGGGGGTGGTTCCCCCAAAATTTGTACCTGCATTAACACCCCAACATAGAGACACGTCAAGTGCCAAAGTTTCGTCGGGCTACACCCCCTAACTCCGAAGTTATAAGCGCTCATTTATTGCATTTTAAGCCAATTTTTGACCCCCCTTGAAAAAAGTTGTAAGGGGGCCCCCGTCCCCGGTGGGGGGTGCGCTAGTAAGAATTGGTCATTCTCTAGCGCGTGTAAAAATTTGGGGGCGCAGCACCCCCTAGGGGCCGAAATATGTTCTTCCGAAAAATGCGCTTTAGGTGGGTACGAGTTCACATCGAGATTTCCAAGGTTACTGGACCAAAGTTCACCGGACTTGTTCCGCCTAACGCAGGAGGAATCGCGGTAGATAAAGTAAAAATCCGATTTTGAATATCTTCATCCGTTTCGGAGATATTCGCCGCCGAACTTCAAAGTCGTCCGAAATCGGGCCATATTTTGCATGTTTTTGGCCCCTGAAATTTTTTTGGGGTGCGCCCCCAAAAATTTTAAACCAGCATTATAAAATAGGGCCTAGTACTGACCATCGTGCAAAATTTCACGCCGGTCGGCGCACGCATCTCGGAGATCTCGCGTCGGGAGAAAAAAAAATAAAACATCACGGGTAAAACTTAAGTCCTTCCGAAAACTATCGTTTTCGGGCGGACTAAAAAGTCTTAAGAGCGTACGGCAAGATCGGCAAAACTCGGATGCCGTCAAGCAGTCATCTGCATAGAGCAGTATCACTGATTGGATCAATAGCCTTCAGTTAATTTCGCAGTTAACCAACTTGATCCCTTCACGCATAATAATGTTGGCAAATGAGGGCCAATTTAATTATTACCAGCAAACAAGGAATATATTGCTAGAATAAATGAAACGACGACAAATCTAGAATTTGCAACATACAGCAGAAGCAACCTGTTCAACGCACTTTTAAGGTTTAGTTATACGGCAAATCTTTATCAGACACGTATCATATACGTTATTTATGCAGTGGCATATTAATAATTTTAATTTTACAGCACAATGTTTACAGTATCCGCCACGCTTTGAGTCGAGCACGCCCAGTGTCAAAAGTTGACGTCAATAGCACGTTATTACGCGGTGTAAAACGTTGATCAGGTGTCGCTGTCGCAAAATATTGCAGTATGCACGTCAAACGTCAGCAGCCTCCAATATAATCGTCGTCGACGTTATCGCGTAGTCGGCAAGGACCGTGGCGTCAGCCCCGTGAGAAGGCTCGTATATATCCACAGATCAGCAGGTGACGTGTTGTTGTCCCTGGGGCGTTGGTCAAGCCAAATGCTTCAAGGACAGCCTGAACAAGCCCTGACCACAAGGACGACCAAGTGATAGGTCAGCGTGTTGGCGCAGAGCCTGATGGGCTGCTGGTAGCAACACGCCGCTTCATGTCACGGTAATGCAGCACAGATTTGAGATCATGAGCAGTTCGTTTATAAATGAAACAGTCGGTACACCAAATATGTTGCAAAAAGTTGAAACAAAATTGGCACCTTCTTGCGGCTCAAGGTGAACAGTACGGGGAAACGGTAAATACGTACCTCATAGGCAAGCGTAATCACTTGAGGACGGAACACAAAAAAAATAATGAGGTGTTAAGAACAGTTGAAACAAGAAGAAAATTTCTAGCACACTGAGAAATAAACAGAAGAGGTGGTTGAAACATGTGTTGGGTCTAGTGAGAAACAGTATTAGAACAAGAAATCTGAGCTAATGCTCATGAGACACGAGAACGCCTATAGGAGTTCTTACGAGTTCGTAGGTAGTCTTGGTCGATCTCCATCCATTTCGTCGAAATTCACTCTTCTGCAGCCGAAAATCGCAAAAACTTACTAAAACCCCTTATTTTGAGGGTTCAAGGTCATTCAAAGATATCGATGTTGATACCACTAAAAAGCATGTCAGCAGTGATTGTTATTATTAGCAGCATGCTTGTGCCTATCTGCAACCGTTTTTACGTTAAACAAGCCAACGGTGGAAAAATAACCACTTTTTAAAGAAGTACCCCTCTTTGAAACTCGTGTGCGCAGGGTTCCTTGAACTTAAGGGGTCGGGACTTAGACTGCTAATATTTACATTGATTGGCGATTTCCAGTCATTTCGGCGCAATTCACTCTAAAAATGTGTGTCGCAGCCCGAAATCGTAAAAAAATTACTAATTTTGGGAATTCAATGTTATTCAGGGTCATCGATGTTGACATTAATAAAAAGTTCGTCGCCGTGCCGATAAGCAGCATGCCTGTGTCTATCTGCAATCATTTTTGCGCGCGAGAGCTAGCATAGCTAAGCGCGTATTAGCTATGGTAATTGTGTCCGTCCTCCGTCTGTCCGTCTGTCCGTCACGACCCGGTACAAATTTAAGCCCAGGTAAAATAGACAGTTTTGGTTTTCACCATATGATAGCGTGGAGTTTCTAGCATTTCGGGACAAAACTTGATGCCGCTGGGTCAAGAGAATCTTCACGAACGAGGGGGCGAAACAGGGGCACCCCTCTAAAAAGACGTCATTTTACCGGTATTGGCTCGTCTAGCGTGAAAATGGTTGCAGATAGGCACAGACATGCTGCTAATCATAACAAGCACTGGCAACGAGCTACTTAGGAATGTCAACATCAATCACCTTGAATGACCTTGAACCTCCAAAATAGAAGGTTTTAGTGAATTTTGCGCGATTTTGGGCTGCGACACGCATTTTAAGAGTGAATTGCGCCGAAATGGCTAGAGATAATCCAAGACGACCTGCATACTAAATTTTCACCATCGAATGTAGATTTTAGCAATCTAAGTCTGGACCCTCTATGTTCAAGGAGGCCTGCGCACGCGGATGTCAAATAGAGATACCTCTTTAAAAAGTGGATATTTATCCGCTGTTGGCTTGCCTAGCGTGAAAATGGTTGCAGATAGGCACATACATGCTGCTTAACATAACAAGCACTGGCGACGAGATTCTTAGGATTGTTAACATTGATGACCTTGATTGATCCTGGACCCCCAAAATAGGGGGTTTAGTGATTTTTGGCGATTTTTGGCTGCAAAAGAGTGAATTGCGACGAAATGGATGGAGACAGACCAAGATTACCTGCGAATAGGAACTGCTATAGGCTCTCGCGAGTCTCATGCGCATTAGCTCAGATTTCTTGTCACGCTATACAAGCTAATAGCGGTAAAATAACGTCTTTTTAGGGAGAGGTGCCTCTGTTTCGTCCCCTCTTTCGTGAATACTCCCTTCACCCAGCGCCATGAAATTTTGTCACGAAATACCAGAGATTCTAATATCATATTGTAGAAACCCAAAGTCTCTATCTCACGTGGGCTTCAATCGGTACCGGGTGGTGACGGACAGACAGACAGACGAATAGACATACGGAATTGCCGTAGTTAATACGCGCTATAGCTATGCTAGCTCTCGCGCGTAAGAACGACTGCCGGGGAAGAAGAGAAGAGGCAGTTCGAAGGAAATGTTACTGAGTTGGCTACTGGAGTCAAGCGAAAAAAAACATTGATTATAAATTATCAACAGCTAAGAAACTGGTACAGGATCGAGCAACATGGAGTCGATGAAAATGAAAACCCGCCCATAAGAACAAAATACAACAAAAAAGCAAGCGTAGAAAAAATAACGTTAAGAAATAGGAAGTATAGCAAACCCAAAAGAATTAGAGGCGAGGTGGTGATTGTTACCGATGTGTTTTTTGCGAGAGTTAAACAAGCACGAGTTCATGTTATAGGTGTGAATCGTAGAAAGCAGTGCGCGGTGTTGGATAATAATGACTGGCAGCGCGGAGACAGTACAGGGCATCATACAGACGCACGGCGTGATGTAACAGCAGGTAGCGCTGCAGAATGACCAGGTCAGGCAGAACTGACGTCCTTCAGGCTACTAATTGATGCCATTAGCGCGTTGCTGCATCGTCTTCAGTTGCCGCAACAGCCACTACTTGCACCGTGACAGTCTGACAGTCCAACTCGTGCCACCGACAGTCGCATATGCTGCTGAAATGCGTCTAAGCAGGCTTATGACGTAGCCACATGTTTGCGTTGCATATATAAACATGCTGTTAGCTACATCGAAGAAAGGAGGTTATGCTAGCTGTGTCATTCTGCTTTTCTGTTTATTTGTCCGCAACACTCACTGTCATAAACTTATAAAGCGATTTTGGTGATTTTTTGGACCGATGAAGCACAGCCTAAGAAACCACTAATAGATTTTGGTGGCACTTCAAATTACTGTCCACATCGAGGAATTTCGGAAGGATTTTTTTACGCAGGATTTTAATTTCTGTAGAGTGTAGACCGCTAAGAATAAATTACAATGTCTTAATCCTCGGCGAAAGTTTTAACGTTCTAAGTCTGTCTAGTAATTATTATTTATTTAAAAGCTGGGAACCTGATTTCTTAATACAATTTGAGCATACTGAGTTCGATTATCTCCGCTCCCAAAAGGAGTTTTGGATTTTTAACTTTCTAATTTTTATAAACACAAACAGTGGCCAAATTTTCGTTTTTTCAGCATTGCCTTTGAAAAGACATGTGTTATTCATGACTAAAAAACTGCAGATATTCGAAATTACTGCATAGGCCCTAATTCAAAATATCACCATACGTCCTCGACTGCAGGCAAAATATTCACTCACGCACAATCTAACTAACAAAATACACAATTTCTAAACACCCGGTATCAGCCATCCGGCCAGGAAACGGGTCGGAGCTATCCTATACAGCTCCCGGGGCCTGAGTTGGAGGACACAAGAGAGGCTGGATCAGATGAACGACTGGTGCGTCGCATGGTGAAGTCAGTCGCTTAACCCCCGGATCACTAGGGTCTACTTGGCCGATCGTGCCGGCCGCGTGGATCTGCCTGTCGCCGGCTGTCCACGCACGGTTGACTGCTGATGTGTCCTGGAGGACTCGGTTCCCAACCAATGACGTTCCGTCTCGTGGCCACAGTTCCAGGTCGCCGGGTTGCAGGCTCGGCCAACCGCAAGCGATCCGCTTACGTGACTGCTAACCGATCGGTCGGTAGCAGTTCTGTGTATTTTGTGTAGGCCTACATATGACGGACACTCGGTGATCGAACGTGCTTGTATCGGTCGCTCCGGTCACTTTATGCTTCTTAAGCTTAGTGATGTTAAGTCCTCGAGGCCAAGCTGGAATCGAAGCCAAAATTTTGTCCTCGGTCTGGACCTCGGTCTCAGCCTCGAACATTTGTCTTCGGCCTGTCCTCAAACTTTTTTTATTTTGGCCCACTAAAAATGTGTGTAATAATGTCGCGCGTAAAATCGGTGAAAGCTAGAATCAAGAAATCTTTGCCATATAAGAGTTTGCATTACAATTTACTAGTACAGCAGAATACAATTTGAATAGAAATGATGAGAACATGATCATAATAATGATTTCTGCAAAATACAGTCCAGCGACTGCTTATTCTTTGTATTCATATACGTAACAATATTACAGGTAGTCTTTGGACTTCGAAAATTGTCCTCCACTTTGGCCTCGTCCTCACAGTTTTGGTCTTGGCCTCGGCCTCGGCCTCGGCCTCGAGAAATTGTTTCTATTTAACATCACTGGCTATGTTGCTCTCTAGCGATCGCTGCTTTTATTTGTAGGCCCTAATTGCGGATTTCTTGAGATGGACCGCAAGTTGTACGACAAGCTGTACAAGTTTCATCTCGACGTGTCAAAAAGAAATGAATTAGTTTCCGGCCTTCGATTTGATATGGACTTGTGTCATAGAACATGTCGCATATTCTTATTCGATTTGTTGTCGATCTGTCGTACAGCCACAAATCGAAGTGATGGAGCGTGGGCCTAACGCTACAGCTAAGCATCCTATGCCGCTGATGCCACCGCTGCTGCTGCTGCTGTTGTTGACAGCGTGTGTCTGTGTGTTAGTGTGCGAGGAAGCTGGCAGAGAGGCAGCAGCGAACACTCGAAGACTAGCAGTTATCTGCAGCTGTCATCGCAAGCACACGCACGACTTGACTTAGCGCTGGACGTCGCAGACCACTGGTGACTGATGATGCTATGTCGTCCGGAAAATCAGCTTTGTCATACGGAGTCACTCATCGCGCCGTCCACGCCAACGCAACATCCAAGCACCACTAGCCCATCAAATCCATTTTGCCAAATAGCCTGGTTAACTGCAAAAATATGTCGGCCCAATGCCGACATATTGTGCGGCCTCTTATGCGCAAATGTTTCGAATCACATCATATCATATCATATCATATTAAAATTTTTCTAGTGCCCCTTTACATAATAAAAGAACATGGCTGCATTACAAAATTCAGTGTTAAAACAGTCATAGATCATCATGGACAATGTTAAAAGCATCACAAAATAAAAACGTTTTTAGTTGACGTTTGAAAACTGCCTGGTATGGCGTTCTGCAAAGTGATTCAGTCAAACGGATGTCAGTGAATGTAACTATGCTATATTGTGTTATAATGCAGTGCAGTTGTCGAGCGGCGCCAAACAGACCTCTGGCATACGATAACGAACACAATGCATCGTTTGTTTTAAACACATAGGAAACACTTGAAGTAAGAAAACACACTGTAGTACGTAGGACATGTTTCTGGACATCTCTTCGGGCATAATGTCTTTCGAAAACCATCTTTGTGCGACTTCACAGACTTACGGCATTCTCTGCGCTGAAAAGTGTTGTATACAGTTAGTATTTAGACTTTAGTAATAACTTAATTTGCTAGCTGCTGGAAACACGTTTACTGTGAAGATTATTGCACAAGGAGTGGTGGCCATTATGACGTTCCGACGTTTTTCATCCGCTGCAACATGAACTCGCGCAAGTGTCCGTGTACAGCCTATACGCCTATAAATACGCAGCCACTTGGCATAAGCTTCGCCGTCAGTGACGGTCGGCTTGGAAAACCAAATAAATTGGTGAATTTTCACGCGAGAGTAGATTTCTTATGAGTAACAACAGATGCTATATAGAGAATAGAGTTGCGTTTGGCCAGGAGTTTAGTTCAGTTTTCAGTTCAATAAGAGTATTTGGTGGATAGTAACTGCTTAGATACATCTCAGTCTTTAACTAGCCGCTCATGAACTGTCAAACTCTCAGTGACGTGACGTGTTCTTGAGCTGACGACAAACTGTTCCATACTGAACATTGCTGATGGACCAGCAGTAGAGAAGCTTTGATGGCCGAAGCCCACAATTCTGGTTCTCGGTGTGGCCAAATCGGCAAAATCAGCGGATCGCAGCTGATTGAGATTGTCGACACTGGAGAGAACAAGGTACGGTAAAGCGAGATGGCGCAGGCATTTGTAGAGGAGAAGAACGATCTTGTATGTAGTTGTTATAACACTGCATGGACACAGGCTCGCCTGCGCGACGGGTATGGCGTGACTGCGCCACGCTTGCTACGACAACGTCGTCGTCGTCGACGGCGAGTTGACTAACATCAGACGTGACTCACGCAAGCACAGGGCACTCACTCACAGATACCGCGCGGCAGCACAGTCATCGCTGCACGTCGTGCTCCGTCTATCGTGCTACTTCAGTCGATTGACGGCGACTCAATGCTGCGTGAAATTCACCGTCCGTCATTCAAACGCCGCCGCGTCGCCTTGGTGGCGTAGCAACCACAAGTTCAAAAGGTTCAATGAACCGGGACCCCAGAGCTCCTTTACCCATTCGCTTAGAAATTATTTTATGGCTTACCTTCAAAGTAAGTGTTCCCTTTTCGGGCTGTATGCATAAATGGGTTAAAGCCCCAAGTGGAGAGACACAAAAAATGAAGCAACACAATAATAGGCCCACTAACTTGCCGTGTCACGCATAAGAGCAGCACACATGATTACTTCTATATTGTGCGATGGCCTGATTTTTACCTCCTGCACACTACAAGAACATAATGAATTTCCACACCAGGAGAAATCATCTGAGCGCACAAAAAGCATCAAAACTCTTGGCGGCCTCCCCCAGACCTGCAAGACGCTCGCTCCCCTTCCACAACCTCAAGAGCTTACCGTCGCTGTCAGCCCGCTTCAAATTTCAGCCGTCTGGGCTTTGCAACTAAGAGCCCCCAAAACTTACTGTCCCCCAGAAGTCAGAGTCTTGCTACGCCAACACCACTGCTTGCTTCGACGCAAACAGCAGATCGACCGGTGGCCGTAGACAAAGACCGAACAGTCGGAACGGAAACAGGCGATGACAGGCGGCAAGAACTACGAAACCACCCGGAGGGCGGGCAGCGGTCACAGCGGCGCTTTCTCTCTCTCCGTCTTCCACTCTCCATCACGCCTCTTGCTCGCCATTGCGCACATAAATAGCGCCGTTTGCCTTTTCGCTCTAATTGAATATAAACGTCGACGTATTTACGCTCTTCTCTACAAACAAATATCCAGCTGCTGAGGTCTAGACGCCGGCAGTAAAATAGGCCTAACAATGCGCTTAGTTTGCAGTCGGTGCTGGAGCTGGCCGAGCGCCTAAACCATCCACGAGTAAACATGCTAAATACACATCTTAAAGTTTAGACGTCCGGCAACCTTTTAGTTTGACCCTTAAAACTGCAATTAACTGGCAAGTGCCAACAGTGCATCTTGCTTTTTAGATCACCGCATATATAAATGTGCAATAATATTTTGAACTAAGCCTACGCTGTACGTAAAACTGTTAAAACATGGCACTGTCACGGCTCTGGATGCATTCTCAAGCCTAAATACGAACTGATTGACTGATTGTTCTGCATATAAGGTGAACAGTCCACTGACCGACAGTTCGTAATCGACACCCAACCACTATAAATACATTCCACGCAACTCGCTGATATTCTGTTTTTCGAGGCTTCTTCTTGGCTCGGCTCAGTTGTGTGGTGCGTTGGGGGAGGGCGGGAAGTTAAGGTTTTGAGCGGTTGTCGGCGCTCCGGACTCGGACTCGGAGTATGATTTCGCCAACGGACGCCGAATATCTCGTTTCGCCGCTATAGCGACTGCCTCGACAAGACGAACCAGCAACAGCTGCTTATGGTCGGAGCGTTAAGTATAGCGGCTTCGCACTGAATAAGCACGATAAACGGTTTACCATCATGCAACGACGTCGACGACGTCGAGTCAACCAACTACTGAAACTACCGAGAAATAACTAGCAGCGCAGAAAACGCGAGAGTGGAAAACGCCGTATGTAGATATTTGTGTTACAGTGTTTCTTTTCGTTCTGTAGTCAACCGCTTCCTGAGGGTTTGCGTGATTTGTTTTTGAATTAATCACGTCAGCTTTGCTTGAATAGCATTGTACACCTATTACAGTCTCGCGTTTTTAGTCCATAAAAATTCGGTTTCGCGTTTCAGGGCTAATTCGCTGCTGAACATTGAGTCGACGCCACGGCAGTGATAGCTAGAAGACTCCAAGAAGCGCAGAGACTGCAGTGAGTGTTGGTCCACTTTCAGAAGCTACCGAGTTACAGCCGCATACATCGCAACACTCGTATCGGAGTTTCGCTACATCAAATCACGTTGTCACAGACAACAAATTATCAATAAACTGCTGCCAATAATTGGCCCGCGGCCTCGTGTAATCGCGATACAATAACAGGAAACAATAAAGTTGGAATTGATAGCGAGCGATGCATAGCATACAGTCGGAGCTCGATCGAGTGTTCAATAGCAATTTGCGTCCGACATACATAACCTCGCCGAGCACAGCTTCATTACGACGTCGGCGTCGGTGCCCGGGGCATCTCGACCCGGATCTGAGTGGAGGTCCAGCCGACCGGGGTCACAGGGATGCTGCGGCCACGGCCTTCGTGTGACTGACTTTCGACCGGTGCCGAGCCGAGGCCGACGGGTCGTCGGTCCCACTGACACTATCTCAAATAACATCTACAGCAGGCTATAAAACGACTGGCCGACGAACGCTGGTCAGTGACGCACACACGCGGTCCGTTCGGATCAGGCTTGTTATCGATCTGAACAGTTACCGCGCCGGCGTCATCTGAACGTCGATGTCGACCGAGCACTTTGAGGTGATGTCCACGCTTACGAGCGCGACGTGATCCCACACGTCACAACATCAGACGTGCTCATTCCACTCCGCCTCGACAATGTCACGTGGCCAACGTTTATTGGCCCTACAGAGCGACGTAACTAAACTGAAGTGAACTGACGCGGCTTAGTTTTTGACGAACTGATCAATGGGCAATGGTCAGTGGTTGACTCGTACGTGAGCGTAATCATGTAGGCCAGCGACGCCGTTAGACGGTGCCTGTAATGCATTACCGTTTGCCCATTGATCAGTTCGTCAAAAACTAAGCCATGTCGGTTCAGTTCGGTACGCAAAAATACCACCATAAATCATCACAACTAAGGACCGAATTAAATGTCTTAGATCCGAAGTGTCCGGATAAGCATCTCAACATATATAAACATATATCTTTAGCAGCTGTTTAATAAATTGTTTATAGTTAATATCGATTTGTCGCAGATAGACTGAAAAGGAAATCAATTCCAGTTTCAAGCCTGTATATAGCCGCAGAGCCCGTCTTCGTAGGCTAACCAATTATTTCTCAACGGTATACTTGAAGGGCGAATATCTGACTATTAATTTTGGGGGTAAAATGCACCGGCTGATGTATAGCTATTGACATACTAAATCAGTAACAGAAAAGATGTGTCGTCAGCAAAAAGGAAAAATGCACGCGATTTGATGCTTAAAACCAAGAAAATCAATTGTTAACATGGACCACACAGTGACACACTAACTCATCTGACGTCAAAATATTCGATATTGTATTGATTGCAGCCAAGACGTCTGCGTTCACGTGTCATTCGTGCCCGTAAACCACGCATAACCCGCGCCGTATCATGACAGCATCTTCTGCATTATATTTCCATGGCGTACTATTTTTCCGCAATATTAAATCACGTCTCTATGCGAAATTCCAGATCATGCCGTCCAAAATGTGGCCAATTTTAGCTGTTTGTAACTAGGATAAAGCTACGTTGCCAAATTTATTGACATTTTCAACGTTAAGATTGTAAATTGAATTAAACGGTGTAGACTGCGAAAATTGCGTGATTGTTTGATACATCGTGCGAGAATCGGCGACGATCTATTTGTAAATCAGAAGCACCGAATTTAATGTCGTCCTAAAAGGAATGGAAAAACGGATGGAGAAATAGAGTGAGTATAAAGAAAAAAATGGGGAGAGGCTAAAAGACTAACTTTCAGACGGAGCGCCGTCTTGCGGCGAAAAATTGCGAACGAGCGAGAGCATCACGAGCAACAGATTTGTACATCAGCGGAGAGTTAAATAAATGGAAGCGTAGACAGAAGTGAAAAAAACGACGGCTTAAACGCGGCCGTTGTCGACACGAAGGGGCAAAATGCCGAATCTCCGCGCAGCGTGGGGTCGAGACGGGAAAATCGGACACCGACCGCTAAGAGCGGCTTATTTGCGACAATAATCGATAAATTAATCGGACGTATTGGCCGGCCAGCGGGGGCAAGGATCGATGAATGTTCTAAGCGATTGCTTTGACCTGAGCCGGGCGGCAAGGCAAGGATTTCCGCGATCGGCAAACGGACGAAGTACCCCCTTGACATAAAACCCCCTTTCCGAACACAATAACCGGACAAAATCTCTTTGAGACAGAATCTCGTTTTTTTATAAAGCACATGTATGTGACAAAATCCCCCACACTGTGATAGAGCACTATTGTCAACAATGTTGATGGCGTCCCAACAAGCTTATGAAAGATCCACAGTATTTTTGGGAAGGAGGGAGATTCTGACCGAGCGGGATTATGTCAAGGAGACTTATGTCCTAAATTCTCGGCGAGCTGAGATGGCGATGGCCGGCGGGAAACGATCTCAACGCTCGCTGGCCCGATGTGTAGTCACGACGAGAGGTGCTTAACAGGCGACGATTAATGCGGCGACGGACGACAATGTGAATGACCGTACACTAGTCCTCAGCCCACCCGCCGCCATATTGTCGACTCCGAGACATTAATAAACGGCGTCGCATACTGTATGCATTCAACGCGTTGCGTAATATGAGCGCGAACTGTGCGATTCAGTGCGCCGCAGACTGACTGGCCAGATGTCCGGCTCTCGCTACCGTCCGTCAGTCGTAGATATCCATTCCATAACGACGACCGACCCGACGCGTTCAGCCGAATCGCATCGGAACACACACGCGTGGACTTCACAGTTGCTTCTCAATCTCCATACATGCCCAAACTAAACTTGCTGTCAATTTGCTAAGCGACATGTACAACAAGACGTCGGCGCATCAGAGATTAATGAAAATTTTTATTTGCCATCACCGGTAGATAGTAAACAACATTATACATAATAAACGGTTAAAGAAAGAAAACAAAAAAAAGAAAAAAAACATAAACAAAATTTGGCGAAATGTTGATATATGCTATACATCAGTCACACAGCCATTGTATAATAATCTAGGCACAGCAGTGTGAAGAAATACAAAATAATGACCTCAACATCTTATATCCCGTCACTCGAATTCGGATGTGAATTTATTAACACGTTTTAAAATTAAGACACTCGGTAGTTAATTATAATGTTATGCTCTATATAAATTCACGCTTTACTTACTTACTTTACTTACTACAGCAAGTCCACAACGACTCGAAAATCTACAGCAAATCCACACAAGTTGTACAGCCAGTGCACACTACCAAAGTCAACTCAGCCTCCCATTCCTCCGGGGTAGGTAAATCGAGTACCGGCCTGCATGGCTGAGTTAAGGCGGGGCGCGTTTATCTGCGACTGGTGACAGGTAGCACTGTGATCCTACATGGCAACGTGACGTTCCGTATTAATGAGATGGGTTACGATTAGCAAGTATGAACTTAACTTAACTTAACTTTCTTAAATATCACAAGCCTACACCAATCTGGTTCTGCAACTCGTTGTCCAGCAAATCCAGGTAGTGGAGTGTGGACATAAGCACACACACGCGTGCTATACGTACGTTTCTAAGCGAACGCGAGTCACGCCGCGACTCATATAAACTGAACCGGTACTGAATGAACTGGCCCGCACCGGCCCGGCCCGGCCCGGTGTTAGTTACAGCAAAGCAAACGTCACAGAATACTAAGAGCATATAATGGGCACACGAGCCAGTTCAAACGACCGTATACGTCGAAGAGGCGGACAGACATTTCCTCCTGACGGACGTCTCACCCTAGCTGGACATTTTCCGCGCCGGTTTTCGAAAGGTGGGAACCTCCGGAAGGAATATGTCAAAGGGATGTCCTACACCCATCGTGGGCATGCATTAATTTAACGTCAACGCTGCTAGTGGACGAATTACTTTTAAATTGCACCGAAGAAACGGCTGAAATATCTCGTCGGCAAACATATATCCTGGATGCACTGTCGTTGATGCTGCTTTGTACTGTGCGTTTAGCTAAGAACACGTAGTCTTGTTAAATTAAATCTAAGCAAAAAATATAAACTTTGATGTGCATTCGTTTATTGCCCAAAAGTGGTCACGTGTCACAGTCATACTCACAATGGCCTTGTTCTTTCTTGAAATACTTTTGCTACAAACGAGCACCGCATCATAACGGCCTGATATCAATAAGATGTAAATTTACTGGTGGTGCTGTAACACAATTACGGACCAAAAAATGTTTAAAACTATTAAAAATTGAAGTTATTGATGAGAACATTAACAGCTACCGAAAATAATCTAAGCAAAGTATATAAGCAGGTTATTAATCGAAATAACATAAGTAAAAATATAAAAGCAACTGTTTTTTTTATCCTACATTTAAGATCTTTAAACCACTGAAATGAAAACGTGCATTGCAAATAAACCGGACCTAAGTCTAAGAACGATTCTGTAGACTATCAACATCATCATCATAGTATATAATAGGCCTTACTGGGTGTAAAGTGACGACAGTCGACACTCGGCAGTCAGTCATGTCGCAGTCACTGTTCTACGAAGTCACGAAAGTCCAATGCTATGACGCGCGCGCATATCCCGCTCAGGTAGAATATACACCTTAGTATCCTGTCGCGAGCGGAAAACCGCCATATCCGCAGCAGCAGCAGCAAAGTCAATTATCCCGGTGGGCATTAAACGTACAGTACGATTCCGCACTGACCTAAGCGCCACACGGCGAATGCATCAAACGCTGCAAACACAGACTAGCTACCTGCTAAGATCACAGACATCACTGTCAGCGAGTGCCAGATGATACAGCCTAATTGTTCATAAATGAACCGCTGTCATTACTTTATACTGCAGTTGATGGCCGGAGTCATATAACGTCAGAGCACATAAACGACAATACCCGTTGGACAGATAACTACCGACACGCAAGAAAACAATCTGCTCAAGAAGTGTTTTGACAACTGCGTGCTTATTAGTTCTTTTGAAATGCATCGATTGAGCCGTTCAAAGAGTATGTTATTAAGCAGCCGTTCTAATAAGTCTTGCCCATCCGTCCATGTGTCTGTCCGTTTGTACGACTTAAGGCCATCTTTTATCCTTTATAAAGCATGGAACAGTCAACTATTTGGCATAGGCCTAAATACAGCTACTTATTGCAAAAGACGCGAGTGCATGCGACAATATGAGGAGGAATCCGTCTCGGCAGTCGGCCGTTTACTCAAAGCACGGGCGTCTAACGCAGCACTCACTAATGGTGCCAGTTAATGATAATCTTTAATTCACCGATCATGGTAGAAAAAACACAAAAATAATACAATAGCAACAGCGAAAAAAAGATAAATACATATACCGTAACATATACAATAGTCCACAACAGTGTCACAACAGCATTTTATCTATGATGTTTCAGACTAAATTAATAGCGATTAACAAAAAGCATTATCACAGTGCTTGTACTTAGCTAAAAAAAGCTCACTCCGATGTGCAAGTAAAACACTTGGCAATGAAAACGCAAATTCTTCCTGACATTTCCTAACAATATCAATATTATTACTTTTGAAGAGTTTCATAAAAAACCTATTAATGGCGCGTGTAAAACGGAGCGCAGACGGACACTGCATCTGTAGCGCCAATCTTCACTCACCTGCTGGCTTTTAGCTGCACACGGCGACGTGCACGATGCGGCGTCGGCGGGTTGCAGAAGCTGACGTAGCACGGCAGCTGGAGAAAGAAGGCCTATTGTCGGCGGCGGCGTAAAGCTGCAGGCGTTACAAGCGACAAACAGCTGATGGAACTTGCTTCCAGTCAGTGAGCGAGTAAGTGAGCGCCGCGCCGGGTAGAGCCGCCTGCGAACAGCAAGTCCAACTGCTGCTGCTGCTGCTGCTGCTGCGATCTACGTACAAACAAACCGACGCCACTAACTCAGCAACTGAGCAAAGCATCGTTCACTCTCCGCTCTGACTTTACGCTCCTCATTCCGCAGCTATGCAACGCCGAAACTGACTGCCAACCAAGTAGTTCAGTTCATTCTGTTCGATCCGCACGCGCCTTTTGTTGCGGACGTCACGCCTTCTCTGTTATCCCTCACGTACTGATGTGGAACGCACTGCCGAGACACTTGCGTGATCCTGTTCACACGGTTTCCGTCTTTAGACGCTTAGTAAAAACATTTTTTTTTGTTCAGAGTTGTACTAATTTATACAGCGCATTGGGACTGTTCTGCCATTGACGCGCTGTGTAAATTGACGTTTTACTAAGTTACTTAATTACTTACGTGCTTACTTGATTCACGCCGCTATACCGTTGCAAGCGGTCAACGAAACCAAAACCACTCAGTGATATAAAAATGCTTTAAAGACCAAGATTAATACTTCTGCAACGTCGAATGGTTCAACGTATGAGCAAACAAACTCTACATTTTGTCAACTCCGATAAACAAGAAACAAAAACTACGTTGTATACAGTGTATAAATGATCACAATAATCGATTTGTCACTATTATATTTAAAAAAACAATTAAACCGTTATGTACTAGGCCAGTACATGAACTAAAGTGTGTCCAGAATGACAGAAATGCAATGAGCATAAATGAAATGATAAAATTTTGCTGTTTCAGTGCATTTCATTTTTGAACAAATTTATTTTGGTTCACTTCACTTTATTTTATTTCAGTTCATATTGTTTGCTCTATATAGGCGCCTTTAGTGCATGCAGCCAAGTCGCGTGTATTTTCGTTTTGGTCCGTCATAATTATCAAGTGTACTTCCGGTTGCGACACGAATATGGGTCGGGTACGGGAACAGCGTTACAGGTCGGGTAGTCAAAATTGTCGTACTCGCACACCTCTAAATACAAATACTTGTCATTGCCATTAGAAAAGATTTTGCTTATAAATCTTTGCATAAAATAAAAAATCTTGACGGATAGAAAAGAATGCGTGTGACCTGCGGTCCATGATGTTGCCGAGCCAGTTTAGTCTGCCACACTTTCTCGTGCTAGAAATCATGCCCTAAGTATAATTTCTTTCTATAGGCCTAGACGCTCGTTATCTGTTCGCGTGATTATGTCCAAAGTGCATGTATGTCCTTTCATAACCTATCTCAACGACGAACTTGTTTTGTTTTTTGCGCACCCGTCTACATCAGCATACATTTTTCGTTACCACTGCTTAAAAGGTTTAAACGTTATAGCTCTTCATGAAAAACCCATCATAGAGCTACTGATCGTCACCTGCCATATAGGATCACTCAGTGTTACCTTCCACCTGGTAGGTAACACTGAGTGATCCCATATGGCAAGTGACTGTTCGTCGTCACCAACGCCAGGCAGTCAGCCTGGTTTACACGGTGGACCGCTGACTGGCCCTTCACACGTAAACGTCACCCGTTTTAAGGCTTACGCCCAGCCAGACAGGACGGTAGACTCGATTCACATACCCGGGAAAAGATGAAAGACTGGGTTTACCTTGGTGTCAATTTAGGCCTATCTGTCCGTAGACAGTCATCCATTCAAGTAGAGACAGGGATCGAGACCCAACGCAGAGTTGAACCCACGAACACCCTACCGTTACACTCGGTTGTAAGTGTTAATCAGCAGCAGGTGGTGTGGAATGAAGTCGGTGCAGGCGTCACATAGATCGACGCTCGGTCAGCTGCTGCTGCTGCTGCTGCTGCTGCGTCGCTATCGATTGCAGGCTGCGGAGAGAGCCGTCGACTCACTCCGACGACTTTGTCCGTCGTCACCACGGCCAGCCTAGGACACGGTGAACCGCTGACTGGCCGTATACGTAGCCGGTACAAGTACCCGCGAGGGCGGGCGTACGCACGTACGTCAAACGCCGGCGTTAGTGTTCGGCTAAATAGAGATGAACGCACTCGGTCACAGGGGACGACCGACCGAGCGACAAGGCGCCGACGACGTTGAGTGAGTCGACAGGGCCAGGAACTCTACGACAGCCAGATGGACGGACGAACGCCTCAAACTCACACATCAGTGCTATGAGCAGCCAACGACAGTACCCGCAGTACTGTAATTGCCATTCGTCCTCGTTGACCTCCAGCAACACTTCTCTCTCCTCCTTTTCCTTATTATTCCTTTTCCCTTTCCTCTCCTCTCTTAGATGCTGCGCTCATCAACAGAAACCCGACAAATGCGATGAGCTGGTGAAACCTTAGTAATGTTCATCGACGCTTCTCTATTAATCGTGATGATGATAGAGTGCCTTAGTTCACCGACAGAAACAACAGTCAGTTTTTAGGGCCTATGTGTCATCAGCGTTGGGTGAAATCTATTCAAGTACGTGGCGCAGGCTATCACAGGGCATTGTTACACAATTTGTGCATAATTAGAGTCAATTTGTGCAACATTAAATCACGACTGTTACATCGGTTAAACATTACACCGTTTTTGCAAATTCGCAGACACGTCAGATCGTCAAAAAATAATTTTTTATTACGTGACTAGATGCTTTATTTTTTCCTTTTAAGCTCAAGTGCACCAAAAATGCACTCTCCCCATTTCTTTCCTCGACCCTTTCGGCGTCTTTTAATCGTATCCCTGCGCCTTTAGAGTTTCGCTTTTTTACCGCGAGATTCTCGAATGCTATTTTTGTGTATCCTTCAACGAGATTATTTTTGGCGTGCTGAGCAAGGCAAGCAGTAACTGAAAAAGTAGGCGGACAGAAAGTTGCAATTTTCCAATAGACAGCTGCAAATTTCCGACAGAGAAAATTATGCGTGCCTAAGATTTCAATTTTGCCTTAAATATTTTCAAAATAGGTTTTTCAGCTTTAAATTCTGCATTTATGGACAAACATTTTCAGACAGGAAGCTTTTCCGACTATTTCCCGACAACCCAAATTAATGGGAGATTACCTCTGCCTCTTTTGCGCGGCCACGACGCCACTGACTGAAAGCAAGGAACGGACGGGTACAGAGTCAGTCAGTCTCCGTGCCGCGGGACTGGCGTGCAAGGACGCGGTGCTACTACATCAGATCAGACGACGACACTGCAGCGACAAAATCCACAGCGCACGTCTGTCAGGCGCTTGCACCACTCGACGCCTGACTCACGTTCTCCAAGCAGACGGCAGGCTTCAAAGTACAGATCGATTGTGAACGACGGTCGTCGGACGGTCGTACGTCCGGGGTCGTCCCATAGACGCGCGTCACGCTCGACATGCTGCCGTCATCGGGCGTCGCCCGTAGGCGCATGCTCGTTTTGAAATCTACGGAGAGGGGTACCAATGAAGCAAGACATCAAATGCGCTGCAGAGAAAGATACGTCATATAGGTGTCGAGGGGTGGGGAATGGAAAAGGGTATTCCCCCAGTCGAGTAGAGTCGGAGAAGGGTCGTGAGCTCCCCAGCTATATCCGTGGCGAAACCCCTGCCGCAAACGTATTTAATGCATTTGAAGTGTCGCAGTTTCTGGTAAAAAATAATACAATATTGTCATGAAAAGGTTTAGTTGATATACACAAATTCCCATTAAAATGTTGCCACTGGCGAAAATTGGGAGGTCCGGACCCCCTGACACCGCTTTGTGGACGAGCCTATGACGTCGAGCGGTCATGAATCGACTCGCGGCCGTGTGGCGTGCGTCGTAACACAACCATCACGCTGGGGAGTAGCAGGATTAATGGCGTGCACGTGATCTGATGACGTAATTCAATTCACACTCGCACCGCAGCCAGCCCTGCAGTACAAATAGTTTATCAAACAATGGCCGTGCAGCAGGATCAGCATTCACATAAAGTTGCACATATTCTAAAACGCGCAATTCGCTTGTTGCCTGGTCTACTACTGTAAGCTGTGCGCAATGACCGCAGATCTCAAGGCGCGAATGTTTCGCGAAATCGAAATATAAAAAAGTCCTACGTGGAAATTCAGCCGATCTTAAAGGCGGATTTAGGCATGTTTAGCATGTTTGGCCGAGCAGGCCTAGCAACACAGTAGTCTAAAGAATCAAGGCATAACTGCAATGTTTGTAATGTCCTATATACGAACAGATATGTCTCTGTATTTTATTTAGCCTGTACGAATACACGCAGAACTCGCTCAATCTGTGTTCTTTAGATTGGACAGCCATTGGATTATGTTTATCACAGCTTCCGCACAATTGGAACAGCAACGAGAATGTTCACAGGGGACTAAAGCTGCTGCAGAGCGTGGTGCAGTGAGGCAAACCTCACACGTACATCAGGCTCTCACTGAGTAAATAGCTGTTGCAGCATCTTCGGTGACGCTGGGAGTGGCAGTGGCTGACGGCGTATAGAGTCGACGTCAGCGTCGTCGTCGCTGTTGTCGTCCGACGTGAACTGGAATGCATCGAAGTGAGCGTTCAGACTGTGGCTGATGGCTCCTGCAGTTTCAGTATGGTCCGTGGTTGTACTGGTCTATGCATGTCCTGATGCGGGCGTCGTTCTGCAGATTACGTTTCTTGTTCTTCCTCGGACGAGGAATTTCAATGTCAAGACAAATGCACAGTGCGTCGGCCATGCTGTCGACGGTTGTGTATTGCAAATACGCCAGGAACGTCTAATTAAACCTGTATTTAACTGTGACACGTGCAAAGGCGGCACAACGTTTTTGAAAGTGGGGGGTACACTTTTGCGTGCGAAGCGAGCGAAAAATTTTGTTGACCCCCGCATTTAGCTTACCTAGGGAGGACATGAAACAGAACACTGCACATTTTCTTATTATTGTAAGCATAGGTCCGGTATGATTTCTAAACACTCGCAGTACGTGCACAAAATGAAAGTAGGCCTATTGTAATAACAGTGGCCTGTGTGACTACTGTGGCAAGACTGATCGAAACTGCAAAAAAATGCAACTTGTCGAAGTCGAAAGCCGAGAGCAGAGATGGATTTCTTCGGGAGGGGCCGGTCCATGGCAGAGCCAAGGAAGAAAACGCTTTTAGGCAGAAAAAAACCGTAAAAAAGTAAAAATGTGTGACGCATATAATGAGTAAAAATTTCGTTATTTTTACTGCACAAAGTTATAATGCACTGCATGTGCAAGGCAAAGAAAAGGGCGACTTTTGGCATCTTTGAAGGAGGCAATTGCAGGGCCGTAGGCCTACCTATAGCCTACATTGAGGCAAAAGAAGCACTTGCCTTTTCGTTCTCTGACCGCTTTGTCCAAATATTGCGTTGTTAGCTAAATTTTAGTCGAATACAGGACTCGGGGTATAAATGATATATTTCTACACAATATTCCACTTTATTCCAACTCGGATGACAAAAAAAAAATTATTTACAACTCACGGACACCATTAATCGACGCAGAGCTTGTTTCACATGGTAATTGACAAGCATGCGCACGAAAGGAAGAAAACAAATTCTGCCAATTTGGTGGAACTCTTTAAAAGTAGATTTCAGATATCATTATTGCTATCGGTGAATGAAGTTTGTTCGTACAGTAAAAAGGTATGAATAAACAGTATTTACACAAATAAACTGCATTAGACCTAGGCCTACATGTGGACATATAGGCCTATTAGAAATTGTTGCGAATTTATGTAGGCTAGGTCTACCCCTCTGACTCCCTCGGTGTAAAAGTGATGGGATATGACCCCCAGCTCCTATGGGTGTTCCGCCCTTGGACGTCCGCCATTTTCTAGATCTTGCATTTTCCAGCCCTGCGATTAATTCTGCCTTTTGCATGGTTCTGCATTTTCCAGCCATTTTTCGGTCTTGCAAATTCGGCGTTTTAGTCTTTCGTCTCGATAAGTCTCGAGCACAAAAATAAAGCATTGGTCTCGCTCTTCCTAGTCATGACAAAGAGTATTGTCGATAGAGTGAGCCGACCGTAGGGGCCTACCGCATATCCGCGGGCCAGAGTCCGACGTCTGGTCGCGGAAATAAAGCGATTTCCTACAGTGAGTACAGTACCATTTACGTTGCTATATCAACCGCTAAAATTAACGTTAGAATACTATACGGTATGTCGAATTCGGCGCGCGTGGATGATTGGCTGCAGGCAGCAACTTTACATTCAAAATTGCGGCCAAACCGCTGCAGACATGATTAGCCTGTACGTAGGCTACTATATAGACACTGACAGCTTATAAAAACTCGTTATTGCCTTATTAAACGGCACCATCGCTGGCGGTCTACGACACACGATATAGCCACAATACATGCGTTACAGACGACGATGACGACAGACAAACGAACGACAGACGGACGGCATAGGCCTATACCCAAGACTCGCTCGACGTAACGGTCGGCAAAAAGACTGTCGCCATTTGATGAGATAATTAATGCGACAAATATGACAAAAAGTGACTTGTTTTCAACAACTGTGTGTAGACAGTTGAATCGTGTATTTAGTGATCGACCGCCAGGACCAGTGATTTTCAACCGGGTTCCGCGGAACCCAAGGGTTCCGGGAGCATCTGCCAAGGGTTCCGCAGCTGGCCAGAAAAAATGATCTAGCTTGCGAAATCACGCCAGACAATGTCGTATAGCAATACTCAGCATCGATTTTTTGGTTTAAAATTGCGTTTGCGTTTCTACGCGTCTTTTTTGCATAGACTTCTGTGTTGAATCATTATTGTTGTTAGTAAAATTTTGGCATAGGCCTATTTGCATTTTAGGCCTATATTATAACGTAGGCCTAAGCTTCCTATGCACGACATTAGGCCTATTCAAATCCAAGGCATTGTCGGAAATGAGGAAGAAAAGAAGAACGTATTGATTAGGGTTATGGATACGAAATCGTTTGGTTATTTGCTTTGTTAATTCAATTCTTTAAAAGCTCAGCTAAAGAAAATTAAAAAGACACGTAGGCCTGTCTTTTCCGAGGGCGTCCACCACACTCCCTGGTCTAAATTTAGTCATACCACTCCTATTCTTAAATCTCTTCACTGGCTCAAAATAAATGAACGTATTGAATATAAAATTCTCTCTCTTACCTTTAAACTT
>Ga0209367_1001556_pt1 | contig 28519 bp, 17 predicted proteins | sample WorMetLIZISLAND2_FD_187412 | JGI IMG/M metagenome (GOLD analysis project Ga0209367, IMG submission 187412) | Marine gutless worms symbiont microbial communities from Max Planck institute for Marine Microbiology, Germany - Olavius geniculatus... ...
GGGGGGATGCTTGCATTTGCGTCCCCCCAACCAAAATTTTTTGGGGGGACGCGTCCCCCCCGTCCCCCCTATAATCGCCGCCCCTGGTCTCGGTCTCGTCTCAGTCTCGGAGACATGGGTCTCGGGTCTCGTCTTGGTCTCGGCTTAGAAGGTCTTGTGCACATCCCTGTATATGACAGATGCTTCCTGCAGTTTTAATCAATTCTAAGATGGTCATGTTAAGGACATTTGTTAAACTGATATGGAATGACCCAAGAGGTACAGCCGTTACAGTTCGCAACTGTAAACTGATGTGTACCTAGTGCCGGAGGCCTGTGCAGTGACAGTGAGGGCTGCAGTCGGCTCAGACACTGCAGTGGCAGATGCTGTCGTTACATGATCCTTGGAGTCTATGACCCATCCAACGTGTCCCTCCACTGGTGGATTCTCACTGTAACGGGTCTTCCGCTTACAGGGAGTCTGCACATAAATGACATGCCAATGCTAAGGTATAAATCACTAAACATCAGTCAGCCAGAATGTCTGTCAGTAATGCCTCGATATGTCAACTCCGATCGTCAGACCACCAATAACTGTCCAAGCCAGCAGACAACACAGTGTTCATAAGCCACACCTTCACCTCAACTGCTCCTCGTATCTCGAACAGTTTACGTTTCATAATTTGAACAGCGCCGTCTGCCAGCACCTTACCTTACGTGCCGCCATCTGCACCATGCTGCCTATGATTTGAACCCTGTTTTGACATATGGTGAGTGCTCTTGCTCTACAAATGCCGACTACTTACTTACTTACTTAACACACCGATACAACAGCTTGATATTTGTCGACTGCTAAACGGACTTAATGGTCAAGTGAAAAAGCATCAAGGAAGAACACAAATCATGACAAAGACCAGTCCAGCAACCTAGCAACTAAAACTGACTTAATACAATCCACCGCATTCATCATTTGAAAAATCTGGAGTGGTACGAAAAAGTTGATCACTTCCTCTTTGGTCAATGCACCGCCTTCTGCAAACTTAATAAAAATTCAAGCACAACTTTCCCATCAATCTAGCAGACATGCATTCAGACACATAATCAGTTCTATGCAACCTGTGGCCTGGTCTTTGTATAGATTTTGATCCAGTTCACGTACCACTGTTTGAAAGCACAATAACTCCTTCTACAGAAATGAGTAATTGAGTGAGCAGAGATATACTTTTACATCCGCTCAACACATTACAGGTCATTCTAGAGATGTGTCAATCCAGGCAATCACTCACACTGGTACAAACAACAGGCATCAACAGGAAAAAAATTAAACAAACTAACACAAAAACACAAATTTCAATAATAAAATACAAATATACATATATGGCATTATACAAACTAAAAAAAAATTCACACTCATGAAATGCAATCATACCAATACAGCAAGCTGAAAATATAAACAGTTACTTAACACACCGATACAACAGCTTGATATTTGTCGACTGCTAAACGGATTTAATGGTCAAGTGAAAAAGCATCAAGGGAGAGCACAAATCACGACAAAGACCAGTCCAGCAACCTAGCAACTAAAACTGACTTAATACAATCCACCGCATGCATCATTTGAAAAATCTGGAGTGGTACGAAAAAGTTGATCACTTCCAATGTTGACCTGGGGATCAGGTTTAGTGCCGTCTTTGACAACCGGGTAAAAGCGTGGATCCTGACGATCAAGAAGTGTTCCATGCGGAGTTCGAGGCGTCCGCGGAACGTTGTCGATGCCTGGAACCAACGGCACATCCGTTGGCATCGAGTGCGAGTGTGACGTCTCCGGCACTTTTTTATTCGGTGGAATTGTAGCAGGTCGAGCTTCTACACACAGGATAAACCACAAAATGAATGATTTATTTAACAGCAGTTCATGATATCAGACAGATTTCAAAATAATCTTATTTTAATTTAGCTGATGATTATCATACCGGGTAACTTCTTACGACATAAAAAACATGCACCACAAACACCTGATAATATTACCACACCTAATAACACAACTACAACTATTAACATCAATGAATCAACACACTAAGTACAATTCACAGAGTAAAAACAATGTCTGGAACATAACAATAAAAAAGCAACCAAAATAGCAAATGACAAACAAGGTTGCAGAAAACAAAAATTCTACAGAAATAAAATACAGAAACTGACCGGACACAGTGGCAGCAGGCAACGGAGGCGGGGGCGGCACTTTCTGATTAGCCGGGATTGGAGGAGGCAAGTTACTGTGTAGCTCGTCAAATGCCTCCTTGCTAATCAGCTGCACCGTCTTGTAGTTCTGCAAAGACTCCTGCAATAATATATTACAATAACTTACAAAACATTCCATGCAATCCACAGCATTGATAGCTTTTATTTCTGCGATAACTGCTCACTTGTTGAATAGCTATGCATCCAGGTGTGTACAGGTGTCAGCACAGCATGGCTCCTGGATACATGGGCATTGGTCAATCTCTGCCAACCTGTCTCCAGCACCGACAGCCAAAAGCATCTTGTATCTGTAAATCATGGTCAACTGCAGACCCCACGGATCAGACTGACAACTCACGAAAGCACTTTTAGACACGTCTACTTGAAACACTCATCTGAACATTCTTAAATGCAGCATACACTCGTTACTTACTTATTTGATGCTGTGAAACCTAAATTAATTCAACTTCTCGTTCTACTAGCACACAAAGCCCATTTGACATTATTACAGTTAATGCTCTAAATAAATTACTTACTAAAATTACTTACATACTCACACTAAAAAGTCGTACATAATATCCACTTTCAGCTGGTGCCAAAATCAATGACCTTCAATGAACCTGAACAACCAGAACTATATACTCCTACTAAAAAGTCCCACAAAGTGATAGTTCTGTCAACCGTGAACTAGTCAGCATCATTTATGTGTTCAAAATGTCCAACCTTAATCACCAAACTGCAGTGAAGTTCATGTTATAACAAGGTATAACAAGACCAAAGCTGTAAGGCATGAAGTTCAAAGCTAAAATTAAGGTGAAAAATGTCAAAAATTTTAGTCTTAAGGCCAACGCCGCACATTAATGGCTGAAGCGCTAATTTTTGAACTAAAAGAATCATACATATTAATGTCTGCATGTTATTCCACTTCATTTCAATGCATAGAAAATTGGTTCACTCTCTTCGGCAAATAAATTATGGACGAGTTGAACAAAATGACATGACTTGCAATGAGGGGCAGTTTTCTAGGAAAGCAGTAAGGCAAAGACAATGGGCTGCAAGGCCTGAGACAACTTCTGGCTGTAAGGATGAGGCCTAACAAGCTGACTGGACTTTATCCCAATAATTCTCAGAGCTGGGCATTTCTCACAATGGCAATACAAAATCATCAGGTAACATTCTACCTTGTTTTCCTGTTCGTGGAGATCTTGCTCATAAAAGTACAGTCCGTCGTTGATAACTTTGGCCAGCTCGGCTGTCATCTTGGAGCGTGGTACAAAGTCGCCGGTCCGGTCACCACCCGGATGTTTTCGCAGCGACGGCGGCGTCTGCGTCACAATAATCAGTTTGTTGAGCATCTCATCATCAATCTCTCCGTCTGACTCGTTATCCGACCTGCAACGTAGAAGTCCAAGTTTAAAAACGATAAAGATGTTCTACAGCATTATGTCCGGAAATTTCTACAGATGCCAACAAAAACTTTAATGCTACATGTTCCAGCCGATGGAACACCGCAGTGAACTGCAGAAAGAATATGTTGAAAAGTAACATAACTGTCAGAAATGTGCAATTTACTGTCGTTGTATTAAGGATGTAGTCCTGGAACTTACTGAACGCCCCTCGTATGCACACACTAAAAACAATTAGAAGGTGCTTGAGAGAGCGCATTTCTTCGCCAAATGAAGTAATTTAAACATTTCTACATTTACTAACTAGAAACTACCAATACTAGTCTGCTGGTGATGTAATGATGTCATTCCTATTGTGACGTCACAATAGCAATGATGTCATACATTGTGAATCACTGATTTGCAAATACAGAGAGACAGACACATAAAGTGATTAATTAATCTCCGCCAGTTCACTACATTCCCTTTGGTGGGGATAAAAAAACTGCATTAGGCACATTTTGATGCCATACAACAAGAAAACAGATCAGGACTATTGCACACCACGCACAGGGCTTCAGACTGCTCAAACTTACCTGCTGGGAAGAAGAAACAAACAGCATAAAAACAGCCAAAACTGCTTGCAGTTACTGACCACTCAGAGAAAGTGTTTCGCCGTCCGCCGCCAAGCTGGTCAAGTTCTTCATCAAACATGAAATCAAGCTCCTCCGGCTCATCAGGTCTCGCCTGAAACCAATTACACACACAATCACCTCAGGTCAACTCAACCTCCTATCCTCAGTGGCATGGAAAATGTGTAGTAACCTATGGACTATGGGGTGAAAGCCTAGTGTGGCCGATTCAAGCAATGGCATGTCTACATTGGACTAGTTGCAAACTGCAAGTCCAATTGTTCGCTGACGCAAGCAGTGGATGGCATAATGCACTGCGGTATCTCATGCCAATCAGCTGCTACTTTTGAGATTGTAAAAAGCACTTCTGGTCATGACTCATGTAAAGGCGATATAGCAAGAATTGGACTTTACCTTTACTTTTACCGAGCACCACCATCATCAATCATCATGATCCTAATGTCGTAACTTACAACAACAGTAATAATATGGTGATCTGTACAGTTCCATAGTGCAGCAGCTTCACGAATGCTGGCCAACACCTGTCACCAGCTGGATTCCATCATCACTGTTAGCAGTGAAGCTTTAACAAAAGATAAAAAATTTAGCATTAGCATCAAATTCCTACCATACTCTACTTCCATGCAAAGTTTCAACAACAAATCTAAACTGTACTTCCTCAGATATCATTTAATGAAAAAAAACTGCTTACAATCATGCAGCCAATCAATCAGCTCAATTTTCGACTTCTAAATTTTGCTACCCATTTATCTCATGTCCACATCCTTTAATCGGTTTCACAATACGTTAGATCACGTGTAAAGTGACAAAAAATAGTTCCAGCAGACCTCAACATTCTGTCTCGGTGTTGTTTCTTTCAAAGTCGTGACTTTAAGGCGTTCCGTTGACTTGCGTTTAACCTCGTGCCAGACACCCTCTCTCTCCGGTGCACTTGATGACAGCACGGGAAGTATAGGATAGCCAGCAGTAAGCCTACTGGCAGAATGGTCGCTAGCATCTGTCCTGCTCTCCTGGACGACACCCACCCGGGTACTGGGCGACGATGGCGCCGACTCTGTAATGCAAAGTTGAGCAATAGAAATGACAAGATGTATAAAATATCTTATGTGAAAGTTAAATCAATTAGACCTGCAAGAAATTTAAAATTAACACTGCAAAAAAGCAGACAATAAAACGAAGAACACAACAATGCAAAAATGGCAACTGGAAGCAATCAAGTGAATAGGATTATGGCATTAAAATGATTTCGACGATCATTTCATATGAACATACAAGAAAAGCCCTGCCAAGGCAAATGGGAATGTGCAACAGCGATGCATATTTGAAAGCCGAGTAAAACAAAATTAGTCGCCAGAGGGCACCAGATGACCGGCGGCTAATTATCTAGTGTTTTACTTGTACTCACCAGAGGGCGTGACATGTCTCGCTCTGCCAATGCTGTATCAGCTGGAAATCGCAAATTTTTCCTACTCCCCTCTCATTTAGCGCCTTTGTTCAGGGTGACCCTTTCAAATTTATGGAAATGCTTTACGGTTCCTGAAACTAGAGTCTTCCGGGCAGCCGATGGTGAAGATTTGGTGATTCTAGCTTGCACCGTTTTTGACTGATCCACCTGTGTGACGGACAGATAAACAGACAGGCAGACAGACAGAATTGTGATGGCTAAGACGCTGTTGCGCGTAAAAATTAGCTGATAATAATAAATGGAGTTTAGTCACTGATAAAATAGGGTAATAAACTTTATCACAATACATTTCTTTGCTGCCGACAAACCACACAAGGCAAACAACACAGAGAATTATATTCCTGATATTCTAACCCAGTAACAGATTCCGTCTACCTGTTTCCTGAACACTGAAGTAGATCTGTCCGGGAACGAATTCGGGCACATCGACCTTGAGGCTGGAGAAAGTGTTAGGTGCAGTTCCTTCAATGGCCCACCTCTCAGGATTAAGTCTCGGTCGCAGCCACAGCTGGTCAGCAGATATTTCCACTACTTCACTGTCTTGCATTGACTGCATACAGACAAACCACCGAAAGACGACGATGAATAATCATCAGGGTAATATGCTAGTTTTTCTGGTAATTCAGACACATTTCATGAAACACATGACTCAGTTCAGTTCCGCTCAGTACAAGTTTTTCTGTTTGCCCACTCTTACAGCAAAGACCATATAACAAAAGAACCAGCTAAATAACTCCAAAGATGAAGATTTACTTATTTCCATAATTTAGCAAACAACAAACAAGACCAATCTAATTCCAGAAGAAATACAACATTTCAGCGTTTTTTCAAAAGCACATAAAATAAAAATAAAAATTTCAACAGTTCATGCAAATTTTATAAACCCTATTCCACATTATGTGCACATCTCATGCACTTCCACTATGCTATAAATGTTCAATGTCTTGTTTCCAAGCAACACAACGTAACATCAAAAAACCTTCCAACAAATACAGCATTTGTCTATGCATTATCAGATAACCAGTTACGGCAACACACTCAGTAATATTACCCAGATTGTTTGTTTTTTAGGTTAGCTTTCAAACCCCCCCTTAAAAAGTCAGAAACAAAAAAAATTACACAGTACAGAAAAGTCAGCGTTTTTTGTAACACAATTTTTCCACGAAAAATGTTACAGATGTGAAACCATGAATTAGGTTTGCTCCTACACTACTGAGAGGCAAAGACATTGACCTCGACGATGAAATGAACGTCGTGTGTGACTTGCTGAACGCGGTGAAAGCTCGCAATGAGTGATGCTGGAATCCAGCCGTCCCGGTCCATCTTACGTCGCAGGAAAAAGTCCCGCTGCAGATTGTCCTCGCTGAAGTAATATTCTCTGCACACGGTTCATGCAGATCAGTTAACGTACTACGTGCAGCTTTTCACTGGTTTCTCAACCAAATAAATGCGCCTGAGTTCATTGGCACACTTAACATTGTAATGAAACAGAATCTATGCACTGCTAATAAGAGACAACAGGTAAAATACCATCACTATTGAAAAATTATGAGTTTCTATAAAAAATCCATAACACACAACTGCAGTTCTTAGCAGACCCTAATTGTCTAAAATAACAAGTGCCACTGCACAGTTAAAAGGAAAGCACCAAGAGCTAAGCCTGCAGATGTGTTTGCAAAACAAAACACACGGATATTCATGCACATGACACTAACAGCAAACGGATTCTCGCACAGTCACAGCGATGGACATGTAGCTTCACACTAAAATAAACTTGACTTCAAAAACTGATGATTATAAAGCCAATTAGCTCAATGACTGAGAACAACCTATAGATATGAAATAAAACACAAAAGTTCTTATTATAAACTAATTACATTGATAACATATTATACTCGTATAGCAACAAGAACATGTGACAGTAATGTAAACATACATCTGTTGCCTGAGGTAGCTGATGACTGACGCATCAAAGTAAACGGTGCCAAGAAATGGAACAGTGTTAACGTAAGCCGTCGCCTGTGGTATGGCGTAGTAGCTGTACTCACTGGCACCTGCACATAAAATTCTAACATTTACTTTAATCATATAATCTAATGCTTCTGTACCTGCTACACATCAGACTGACAAATGTTTCAAGTTTTTTAGTGTCACAATTTTCATCTTCACGACTGTGTTCACTGTGCAACACTACAACTGTTTGTCTTAAAGACAATGTAAAAAGAAAAACCAAAATTAGTGTAATATCTACACAGCAGTAGTAACTGGTGTGCAATTTTCCATTTTCACGATTAAAGGTCAGAGCGCAGAGCATGCCAACATGGTCTACTAGTTACTGTAGCCAATTACTGTTGCAGTTCAACTAACTGTTACACTACTGTACTCAGAAAATGTCATATTTGGCAACTCTGTGCACTCATTTTACATTTTGTGCCCATCCAAAGTACATGTCGCACCTGAAGAAATTTAATCTGTCTGTGAAAAAAATTTAAATACACAACGAGACCTAAAGAGTATTAACATTACATAACTTAGCACACAGATTGAATGAATGGAATATGCAAAGAAAATTTCAATCAAGACATCATTATCACAACCGTAATTAATATTACTAACACTTTAACAGACACAATAATTTCACAAAAAGAGATTAAACGAGCTAAATGAACTGAAGTATCAATCTACCAAAGGCTGGCTGATAGATGCTGGTAAAGCGAGGACCGGCATTAATTCCAGCGTAGCGACCACGACCTCTTCCACCGCGACGACCTCCGCGACGACCGACGTCAGGTCCACCACGTGGATCAGGACTTACTGACCTCGTACCACCGGTACGCCAGTTTTTTGACTCAGAACCTATCAACACATCAACAACATGATGATAAATGATAAAATCTGCTTTGCACCACAACATTATCAGCACAAGTTCTGCAAATAAAAAAACCAGTGCTCGGATGGCACAAACCTCCGACAAGAATGATACTGCCCAACAGACAAGCAAATACATGCAAAAACATAACCTGCTCTTAATTTCACAAAAAGCTAACATGAAATAGACTAAACTATCGATTTTGCACTGTTTCACTCAACACATGACCAGCACTAGTGTAAATTATATATTAAAGACATTTTGCTGCACACTAATTTAGATATTTTGCCACATGAAGCAGATAATGCAATGTAATACTGTCGACATAACTAGTCTGTATTCCCTAATATCGATAACGTGATATTACGGCCAACCATACAAATTCAGCTATGCACATACAAAACAGTATCATATCAGCACATGCACAAATGGGCTAATGTACAAACAGATAACACAAGAACATAACACTTCCACTGATCTGCCAAACCCAGGCAAAGGCATAAAATGCTAGTGAATACAATGTCATATATAGCAATCAAATACCTGCTACTCTAAACTTACCTTTCTTGCTCAATGCAGCTGATGCCTTTGTGGATGCACTGTATGGTCGGCCAAGCTCCTTGCTGCCACGATCAACCACATCTTGGCGATCCATCCTGTCTTTCCTTGGAGATCTGTCATTCCTACGAGCAGCAGCCGGCCCGTCATCTTTGTGTCGCTGGTTAGCCGCCTCATCCTTGACTCCTCCGGCTGAAATCTGATGTCCATCCATGGCACTCTCAGACAGCTGGTCACGAGACGGCTGGTCACGGCGAGCTTGCCAGGTCTTACGTGCTCGGCTAGACTTGGGCAGCTCAATGTTGATAGGAACCCACTTCTGCTTGCTCCCTGCATGACAGCAGACCACTTCCTTCAGCGGACAGCAGTACTGACAGCTAATGTACAAAAACTATTCAGACGAAGATAAATGCACGGAATACTTCGGTGCTGATCTAAATTCTAAGACGCAATATATATATAGCTAAGAACGTACATGTGTGACATAACAACTAAGTGCTTTAATGCTGATGCCTGTGACAAAAAAGATTCAGTCTCCAAAAGTCCTGTTCCGAGAATTCGTATAACAGAGGTTACCCTGCACATCCAATCCGACTCGAAATGTTCAGCAGCTTAACTTAAACTAGCTGGCTAATCAAATAAAAATTAAATGCAGATGCCTAACAGATATTTGCGATTTACACACCTTTCTTCTTTGCTCCTTTCCCATTATCACTCCTTTCTGCAGAACTCTCCTTATTCTCCTTGGCTGAATCCTCGCCACCGGAATCAGAAGATGTCAGTTTGTGTGATGCTGTCGTCGTTGCTGCCGCTGCGGCTGCAGCTGCTGCCTCTTGTGGTGTTGGACCCAGCTCGTAGCAGGCGCTGCTGGAGCCATGAACAGCCGAGGGTTCCATTGGTGAGTCAGCCCACACTCGTCGCTGCACTGTGCTTGTACTGGTGGTCACACATTGTGTGGCAAGATCAACCAGCGATGGCGGATTTGTCATTGTACTCACATCTGTAGTTGTGCCAGTTGTCTTTTCAGCCACTGGCTCAATGGAATCTGTGGTTGATGCAGGTTTGTTACGAAGCTCCGTAGCATCGGTTGCAGTCGATGCGGACTTTGTGGACGGTAATTTATCCTACAACAAACGAACTTCATTAATCAACACATTATCAAATTCATCACTTTACACAATCTAATGCTATAAAATATTAGTCATGGACTTGCAATTAACTTTATAAATATTACTGGGTACTGCTATTATTATCAAAAAAATTAAGCAAACTGAGTCTGATTCTCTCAGTAAGCTGATATCAACATCTGTACATATTATAATAAATAGGCCTACTGGCTGGTGGTGGTCTGGCTCAGTTGCATCACGAAGTTAATTAACACCAGGCCCGGTTAGTACTTGGATGCATGACCTTCCCGGTATGTAACCAGCCACCTAGGTCATCCCTACATGGGTAGGCGCAATGAGTACCAGCGAAAGCTGGGACGTAAACAGGCACACCGTGCACTGCACTAGCCCCGTATCCATGGTCTCGCAGTGTAAAAACTGGTGTATGGCTGAGGGCTAAGGACGGAGATCAGCACCGCCCAATGGGCCTTAAGGCTCGGGAAGGACTTTATGTTTACTTTACGTTACTCGCTGATTGCCTTCTGTAAAAAATGAATTTTATTGATCAATTTTTAGTAAGTTGCTACACAAAATGCAACCTGGATTGACTCATGTGTAGCAGAACAACCAATAATCCATATCAATACCCTAATCTAGCTACATCAGCAATATAACATATCGCCTCTGCTCTGCCTGGCATGCTTACACACAATGTAACCAGTCATGACAATCCAAAACTTGATACTCCAGCCAAATAAGTTGCTTACACACAAAGTTAACAAGTATTTAAGTCTCTTTACTGATGCAACTGGACATGTCAAACAGTAAACTTAGCTTCATTTGGCATATAAACCTGACAAACAATATATTCTGCTCATAAAAACTTTCTTCGGTTGACAAAATCATTCACAAGTCTAATTTCAGCAGATTAGCCATAGTTTGATCATCTAAATTACTCACATTGGTTTCATGCTGATTTAAAAAAAAACCTAGATTTAAAATTAAAAAAACAGTGAGAGCAAATAAGTCAATTAAAATGTACATAACAAACAGCTGGAACAGTATATCAAACAGCTGGTACACAATAAGCTCTTACAGAAGAGGCAGGATGACCAAGTGCTGGCCAGTTGGAACTGTCCCCAAGTCCTGCATTCTGAACACATAACAATACACAGCATTTTCACAAGACTTTAAGCTTCAAATTTCAATATCACAAGTAGTACAAGTCACAGTAGCAAGAGGAACAGCAGCAGCACTGCAGCAGTAGTAGTAGTGATAGCAACAGCAGTAGTAATACACAAACTGTGGGTTTCTGTTTCACCAGCCTACATTACGTTTTTGCAGTCACTCCTTATTACACTTATCTTTAGCAAAGTGCAAATAAGCATCTCAAAATGTTCAGCTAAATACTCTGCTCACTGTACTTAGTCATCAGATAAACCAGTGAAAAACAATATATTCAACATTTATTTAGTTTACGTAACATACCTTATTACTTGTGCTAACTGGTGATGAAGATAATGATCTACCTTGAGCAGAAAGTATTTCTGAAATTCAACAAACAAAAACATGTCAAAAGACTGTCAGACATCCAGTGTTAAAGCATGCTAATGTGGATCTGAAAGCTGTCATTTGATGAAATTTTTAAACATTATACATAATGGTGATATTAGATGCAGCCATCAGATTTGTCACATTCTGGCACATCAAATTTATATTATAATTCTGTGTGGGTAATTAATTCATTTACCGTCTTGGAGACCAACATAAAAATATTGCCCATATATCTCAATTTCTATGCATTGTTTGACTTCCTAATGGTAAAAAAAGGTAAAGGTGTCAATTTGTATAGCGCATCTTGCGTACACGCCTCTAATGCACTTTTCGTCACTAACCAGAGCCGCCGGCTGCACGGCCACCACATGCAGCCTGCAGACACAGGCTAGCGCAGCGGCCGGCTAGGCAGCCCCAGTCAGCTGTACCAAAGTCACCACCTTCCATAACCCATATAAATGAGTTACTGCTCATTTAACCGCCCCAGAGGAACGGCAGACTGAGTTAGCCTTGTTGGTTGACTGATAGTAGACGCTTTACCCAAAAAGTGGTCAAACAGCCATCCATCAGTCTAGCGCAGGATAAGGAAAGTTCGCCGGCCAGGACCGACGTTCTAACCACTATGCTACACCACCAACTATGCCAGAACTAGAAATGAATACAGACTGTCATAAATACACACTGTAAAATAGGGTTAGAACAATACCAAAAAAGCCACCCAATATCCAGTACCCAATATTATTGGGTCCTGCCAATACCAATACACAATACCAATACGGATAGTCGACAAATCATCAGCATCCCGCCACGTGCTGCCACGCTGTCAGAGCTAGACATGGGAACTGAAGTGCATTGTGTGAACGTAATGAATGTAATGAACGTTGGGATCCGTGTGCTTTGATATGCCGTCCCCTGCACTCACCCACCATTCCATGTGTAATGCCCCTTCACTCTGTCCATTGCCTCTCAGCCTGTAAGTGTGCCATGCATGCGCGCATGCGATGGCCTGCAGGCGCTGTACCAGGAATTAAGACAGTCATAGTCACAGTCACAGTCACAGTCACCTATGATCACCTACAGTGGCAGTAGCAGTGTGGTGTAAAATTACACCATGCAGCACAAATCCCTCCCTAGTCACCGTCTGTCACATGCTCTGATGCTCAGTCATACTAGTGGCAACCATGAGAGCGTCACAGTAACCCGGCGACCAGGTGAGGGTGAAGTGACCTGTGTCTGCAGACTGTTGAGCAAACTATATGGCTTACAATACTAACCTGTATACACGTATAGACCTATAATGTGTTTGGATCATTGTATACTTGCTAGCAAATAGCCTTGCACTTCACTCCTGTGCCCATACGCGCCTGCTGTAAGCTAGATCCGCACATGATGTTTAAGTGTTAAATTAAACCAACAACAGAGTCTATCGGCAGCTCAGCATAAATGTGGACTGTGAAGCATTATGCAACCTGACGCTGGTAAACCTGAATGTATGACCACCCACACCCCTGGTGGCATGCCCTGCCTTACTCCCTTCAACCCCTGCTCCTCCACCCCACACTCACTGGACAGTGCATGCTATATGCATGGAGCGACAGGTGAGACATACAGGAATACAACCATTCATACACATTCTGTGTAAGAGTTGGTAGAAGTAGACCTACCCTGGATTGTGCTTGAATCAATGATCGATGATTGACATTGATTCACGTTTTATTTACTTACTTACTTACTTACTTGCATTTCAGTCAATGTCAATTTATATAGTGCATAACGTTAAAAATTAACCTGTAATGCGCTCTAAAAGAACAACCAAAACCAGCAGTTTTTTTTTACTACAATTAAATCTATCACTATGTTTATGGGTTACCATACATGCTTCGTCCAATCACGGTATGATCACAACAGCTACATACTCCCTCACCAGGTACTGTTAACCCCAAGTAATGAGGTATGTAAACCGTCACACAATCGCGTGTGCTTCCTGGCACCGGTAACATTCACAGTGCCAGTGTCAGGTGAAACCGCTAGGCCCGCACGGCAACAACAGAGGTCACCCGCCAGTGCCCTAGTGGCGCGACGCTGACTACAGTCTAGATTACTACATAACAGCAGCAACTGCAGCATAATAGCACTTCACTTGCAATGCCCGGTCATGGTCGACGTGTCGCATGGTCGGTCAGTTTATTGCTTTTAATCACTGATTAGTCAATGTGACGCGGCGCCCGCAGTTCTTCGAGCGTATCGGTATTGGGTCTCACGGCCAATAAAAGCATCGGCTGATATGCGATACTGCCAATACTGGCAAATATCACCCAATACCGGCAAATATCACCCAATACCCAGTTTCCACTGGTGCTAGTATCGTTCGAACCCTACTGTAAAATCTTTCAGTAAGGCAGCAGAAATTAATGATTAATCAACTGAGTAATCATTTATAAAATTAACTGATTCAAGTTTTAGTCGATAAATTTTGAAACAATTAATTAATTAATTAATGAAGAAATCTCGAGCAGCGGAAATTCCACCACGCTATCTGCCGTCCATTTGCTGGAGCGGCGGAAATTAGGGCTAAGGTTAGAGATAGGGATAGGGTTAGGATTAGGTTTAGGGTCAGAGTTAAGGTTAGGGTTAGTGCTAACAATAATAATTTGAGTGCGGGCGAATTAACAAACAAGTACCATTCCGTTGCTCCAGCAAATGAATGGCACTTACCGCAGCGATTTTTCCGCCACTGTAGCGTCGTGCTCAATTAATCATCTCCAAAAGTCCTGTTCCGACAATTTGTAAAACAGAGGTTACTCTGCACACCCAATCCGACTCAAAATGTTCACAGCCACAGCACTATTAATCGCCACTATTCAGTATTGAGTAGCCAAAAATAACATATTATCACGATTCTCACCTTTGTTATTATTAACCGAAGTGGCCGAAGGTTTTAACCATGGATTAATCTTAGGTATTGGCGCTTCAACAAAAATCTTATTGTCAAAAATTTTCGGCTTTGTTGACGAAATAGCGGTCGCAGACTTGGACTCGGATACCGAGCCGACTGTGTCTTTGATGTCAGTGACTGGTGGGACGGTGGACGAAGATGCCGTATCGTCTTTCTTCGCCGCAGAGCCACCAGACTCGCGTCCGACATCCGGTCCGCAGGACTTGGAGCGCAGCGGCGGTTCAGCGACCTTAGACTGGAATGACGACGTGCTAGACGACGTAATGTCCTGCAACGTCGTGTCGTGCACGGCGGTCGCCATGTTCTGTCGTGCCCCGTGCGACGTGCGTGCAATATGTCAGTCTGCCGTCCGCCGAATCCGGCTCCTCAGGCCGCCCGCTCGCCGCAGGACACCGCCACACGGACAGCTATGATGGCGTCCAACGTGACGATCGCCTTGATGCAAATGTCAGCAGTAAGTCACCGGAGAAATTTACGACAACGTTATCCTCCAAAACGTCAACAAACACAACACAGAACTCAAGAACACAAACAAGAGCGTCACGTAAACCGCTTCACTGCCCCGCTGTGTCTACCGATAAATGCAGTTTGCTTTTCTTACTTACTGTCGTGGATACGTCGCGAATTCGCGATGTTGTGTCGCCGTAGTTGCTTAGCAACATTATAAACAAACAGGTGCTGTCACGTTCCAAGTGTGGTGTTTGTAGACTGTCGGTGCAACTAGCTATATAAACGTATGTACGTGGAAGGCAGACGACCGAACAATGTCTGATGACAGCAGGGCAGATGTCGCTAATGATGAGGACTTTTTCGACGAGCCGTCAACCAGACGAAGAGCCAGCAAGACAGCTGCAGCAGCTGAACGTCGTCGGTCGATTTCTTCAGACGACAGCAGCACCGACGATCGCAGCCGTCGTCGCAGTACGAGCGATGAATCGAATACCGACCAGTCTTCAGAGGAAGAACGGAGACAGTCCGACGAAGAAGAGCGTGCACGGGATCGCGGAACGAACGCATCAAACGTAAAACACGCCGTTGTCATCCCGTTACCGTCAGACGACGATGGTGGGAATTATTCGAGGTCTACAAAAGGAAGAAGCGGCACAGAACGCAAAGAACCAGTTTCAGAACAGCTCTTACGTCATAAAAATAAGAAGAAGAAGAAACCAGCTGGTGAACGTAAGGCGGAAACGGTCGATCGTGAGAGTAGAAATCACTCCAACAGAAGTACCTCTCGAGCTAGCGTGTCACCACACCGAAAAAGTGGCCATTCGTCGGATGAAGAAAAAAATTATTCGGAAACAGCCCGCCACTATAGAAGACCAGTATCAGGTGCAAGTGGCGGAAGCCAACGGCATGGAAAGTACAGATTTCTACGAGCTTTCTCTGCTCCGATCAGGAGGCCACAGCAGTCACAGCCAATGGCACGACCAATGACTGGGTTTAGTGATGCTTCACGAATGGATGTCAAAATGCTACTGGAAAGCTTACTGCAGGCAGAAACTTCTCACTCGCGACGAAAGCCTGCTGCAGACACAGTCGAATTCCGGAGCAAAAGAAATTACACATTCAGCGATCAACGACTGGAGATGATTGAGCGCGAGAACAAGCGACTCTTGGATAAGATTGTGGCCATCCATTACTCTCATCCACCGTACGGTCGGGTCCGCCAACCGCGAGTAACATCCGTTAAACCAACGACCGCATTTCCAGATGTTACGCGGGTGAAGCAGCTGGAGAAAATTGAGAAGGAAAATTTGGTATGACAGCAGTCATGTGCAAAAGCATTAAATTTGAACTTTTGTTAGTTAGGCCCCATATTTTCTGTAATTTGTTCTGATAGTGTAGTATTTTTTTTTGGCATGCTGTCCATTTTTAATCGACCAATTTTCTGGAATTAGGGTGCTTTAAGTTGGGCCAAACTGTTATAAATAAAATTTCACCCAACACCACCAGAGCAGTAAAAGATGAAACAATGGATGGTAGTAATTTTGAATAATTCGTTTGTCAGCATAAACTATCTATAAGAACTAAGGATAGTTGCGTTCGTTTTTATGCGAGACAGCTATGCTAAGCGCGTCTTAGCTATCATAGAGGCTTCCGTCTCTCTGTTTGTTCGTTCGTCTGTCCGTTTGCCAGACCTTGCTGTCCTACATCAAAACAGTGCAAGCTAGGATCGCAAAATTTTCGCTGTGGGCTTCCACAAAGACTCAGGTGTTTGTGACAAAATTTTGTGCTGCTCGGTGAGAAAATTCCCATAGAACGAAGGCGTCAAACAAAGGTCCCCCTACGCTATCGAGTCGTCTAGCAGGAAAACGGTTCCAGATAAGCACATACTTGCTCAGTGTTTGAATTGTGAAAAGTGAGCTGGGGGATTGAACTTTTTGACGGTCGGAGACCGAACAAAATTGTGATGTAAATCGTATGTGTACAGTATATAGCTGACCCCCCTGTACATAATTTGACAGTGTGTTAGGGGGGTTTAGAAAACAGTTGGAAAGTTCAACCCCCAACCTCCCCAGCAATTCAAACACTCTACTTGCTACTTGCTCATTATCATAAGAAGCACTACTTTTCAGGTATATCAACGTCAATGATATTAAATAACCTTGAGCCCCAAAATACAAGGTTCAAAAAGTTCTTCGTATGGGGGCATCAAATGTGAGTACCCCTTCAAAGTTCAAAATGCACAAAATAGTTGCAGCGAGACACAGACCTGTTGCTTAGCAAGCACTGCAGACAAGTTTTCTGAGGTTACCAACATTGATGACCTTGAACGACCTTGAAATCCAAACCAGCGAATTATCAGTATTTTTTCGCAGTTTTGGGTTGTGCTGTGACTCATATTTCAACAGTGGATTGCGTCGAAATTACTGGAGAGTGGAGATAGACCAAGATCGACATAGTGCATATGAAATTTTAAGCATAAGATGTATATTTTAACTGTCTGAGTTTCGACTGCTTATGTTCAAAATGTCCTCCATACTCATCGTTAAAATTTGGGTACCCTTTCAAATGCATTGTTATTTTATTGCACTTTTTACACTGATTCCCCATGTGGCAGCAACCCCATGTGGCAGCAACGATGCTGTCGCGCTTTGCTCACATTACTTATACATACATGTTTTTGATTAATTTTGCTGGACCTCAGATGGACTCAAGTAGAAACATAATGCCCGCCTTTTGGCAAAGGTAAATAGATAAGCTTTATATCCCGTTTACACGATCAAGCAAACATCGAGCAAACATCGAGCTGGCTCGTCCAGCTAACTAGAGCCAGCTTGTCTTGCCAGCTTCATCGTGTAAACGGGGTATAATGGGGTGTTTACACGATCCAGCAAACGTCCAGCCATTAGAACGTGTATTTTGAATACATTTGCTGGAAGTTTGCTGGACGTTTGCTGGATCGTGTAAACACCCTATTACTGGTATAGACTGTTTATTGGCTGTCTGTCTTTTCAGGAGCTGTTGCGGCGTATACGGTCAGCTGAGCCGTCACGTGACATATCCCGTGCTGCTTTGCTGGCAGACTACAGTCGTAATCGAGCGTATCTTGACCGCGGCTGCTACTGCGTGCTTCCACAAGCCAGGAACAGTCACAAGCGACTCTCCAGCAGCTCAGAACCAAGGCATCCTCGTCGTGACTGAGGCTGTCATTATCAGTTGTGAAGTGTTGCCTGCCGCTACATCTTGAAGTAAATGCTGAAATAGCTAGTTAAGGGAGAAATTCTCTTTTATTGAAGGGGGAGTTAGTATATCCTAATTAGAAAGGGAAAAGGGATATGGAAGAAAAGAGGAAAAAGTGGAAAGAGTTGGATGAAGAACTTGCTTCAGTGGCTTAGAGTGATAGATGTCCCTGCCTGCTGTTAATGAGTTTTCTTCATTTATAATTATGTTTATGAGATGAAAATGACATCGAGTTCTCTGTGTTGTTCCCAACAGTTTTGTGAGCTATTTTGTGACTATAAGTTGTTTATATTGCTGCCAGCATTGTGTGCCAAGCAAAGTTTTCTCACCGTGTGCATTGTGTATAGATTTGTCGATTATTGTTAATATTTAATTTACTTAAAACGTTTATATTTTTACCGTGAAATTTGATGTGACGACATGCAGTGAAGATTCGTTTTATTTTTGTGGTAAAAACATTGTCTTTACCTTCGCTTTAGGAAGGAAGTTGTGTTTGTTACATTTTAATTTTTGTCTAATTTTGTTTGTCTGACTGTCTGCTAGCAGCGTCGTAAGTTAAAAAGGTAGGAAGGGCAGAAAGTTTCTAACAGAACTGCAAATTTCCGCCAGCGATAATATGCTTATAATGTGCTCGTAATTTCAATTTTACCAATAAAGTTTACTGCGTAGTGAAGGATTTTTAGTTTCAAATTCTTATTTTTGGACGATAGTTTTCTGACAAAAAGAACATGTTTTGATAGACTGAAATTTATTTACCCCTTTCTTTCTCCATTTTACCACGGCGCCACTACTATTTGCAAGATTACTAAAGAAGATATGAAGGATTTTGATGATTTTTGAAAGGCCAAAAGACCATACACCCTGTATGTTGTTAGATTTCATACCTCTTTTTTTGGGGGGGGGCTCGTAAGCTCGTACATAATACGACGTCATTCTGCCGGTTTTCTAGTCGCTACATATGCTGCATTTGGGCCTACTGAATTTATGTCTTGTGTGCTTTTCTAAATTTTAACATTAGTTTTTGCTGTACATGTTTAATGAAAATGGCATTACATGTATATGGTGTACAGAAATAGTTAGCTTTTATAAAACATACGTCAGTGGCTCAGTGCATCATTAAATATTAGTATTATAGTTTTGCTAGAATTTTTTTTCTGTGCAGTGCGTGCAGTGTGTTAGTATGGCCTGCTAACTAATCACTTGCACTATTTTAATAGTATGTGTATTCAACAATATTTTTGGCCTTTGTTTCAGGAGCGTATGTCAATCTGTGTCATGATTTTCTAGTTTTTGATTACTGATTCTCATCTCTCTCGTGTGAATTACTCCCTGTAACAGTCATATCGTCATATCTGGTCCAAATAATTTTTTGGGGGGAAGGAGGGGGTAAAGTGAAGATATAATATACATTTTAAAACTTAAACATGTGATATTGGTGCATTATTTACCTGACAATCAACTCATGTTTGTTTGACCACGCGCGTGCGAGTGACTCAGTTTCACAAGGTAGTGCAGCAGCGCAATGTCTGAGGTGTGGAGGGATCTTCAATGATCGCGTTACTGCAAATTCACTGCGTGCAGTGTTAGTGAACAAAGTTGAAAAAAAATCAGTATTTGATACTATCCACACCGCTTTAATATAGGCTACATTCGCCAAGGTGACCATGTTTTGTAACAATCTGTGTACTTGCAAAATATATTTAAAAGTTATAAACGGATTTTGGTTTTATTTTTCCAGGAATGATGCACATAGGCTGTCAGCTTTTTGCAAAGGCTCCGAATCCTGTCGTTCATTTTCTACGTTTTTACCATCAGCAGACTATCGTGCTGCAGTGAATCTCAGATTTTTTTTCCGTCGAAAAATTACAACACTCGTCACCCCCTACTACTTTTTAAAATCCAAGACGCCGCTCGTGTTACGTATACGCTTTATACTGTGTGCTTTTCGATTTCCCTTATGAGATAACGTTTTCTATGTGCCAAATGCGTATAAAACATCAACTTAGTAGGCTTATGATACTGTTAATGTTTTAATTTAACGTGCACGTTGCTTACTGCTGTTTAAACTACGTTAGATTAATGGTCGCTTGAGTATGCCAATGTCTATTATACGTATAGTATTAGTTCATTAGATAGCTTCATGTAAATAGCTTTATGTTGCATTAGATCAGTCATTTATAAATGTCGTGTGCAAAGTGTTTTGCCGTGCGGAATTAGTGAGTTTCGTTGTGATATATCATTTCTTAGTAGTGCGTTTATAGTACACGGTGTCCAGAAATACAAAATGTTCGTGCAATAAACTCACTAATACCTCGTTTACACGAGGAAGCAAACATGAAGCAAACATGAAGCAAACGTATTCAAAAATACACGTGCACGACGTGTGCTTTAAGTTTGCTTCATGTTTGCTTCATCGCGTAAACGGGGTATAAATATCGACTGAGTCGAATTACTTTGTACGAAACAAATTTGAACGTTTTTGATGATGATAATGACCGTTGAGAAGTAGTGAATGCGCAGATGCCACTGACTGTCAACAGTGGCTTACAGATTACCAGCTCGTTTTTATGCGCATTCATCATTAATCAAAGTACATGTAGCTGTCTTATGAGATGGCGGCTTGATTTAGAAATCTCTGCGCGAGGCTATAAATTCAAACTCCACTACTTCAATCTGTCGAGCACTTGTTGGGAAACAAGTCGTAGGACAAACTGGCCTATCTGTTGTAAGCTTTCCGTTAATTTTATATTAACCTGTTCAGTTGCTAATTCACTGTAGGAACAACTTTTTGTTGTACAGCATGTTTAACAACAAATTCACAACAAACAAGATCATCAAGCCTCGCTCAAAGCTAAGTACTGTCCGAAAATAGCCGCAATGTCAAAACATGTGACCTTGACCTTTGTGTGACTTATGACCTTGAAATGCAATATGGTTACAAAAGTTGTCGTGCAAAATTTCAGCAAGCCTGAGTGCGACGGTTTATGAGCTATCGTGTTCACTCTTTTTTTTGTTTCATCCTGCAGTGGTAAACAATTCGAAAATGCGGTCCTTTGACCTTGACTTACAACTTTGATATTCGATGGAGTTTCAGAAATTGTTAAGATACATGTTCCTGCATAATTTTTTCAAGCTAATTGTAGCGGTTCATTAGTTATCTTGTTAACAAAAAAAAACTTACCGACGATGCTAAAAACAATATCGCCGTCGCTTCCGCGGGCAGTAATAAATAAAAGTAGGCTTAAGTGGAGTCTGAGCTATAGGACGCAGCGGCCACGAATGTTTTGGTCACGCTTGGAAGAAGCTGTAGCCTATGTTCCCATTGTGACCTATGATATGTGTCTTTCGCTGCACGCATATGAATGCATAGCATAGCATCGAGCCTGTGTACATCGCGAGCGCCTGCCTTTAAAGCACGGTAGTGCCGTATAATCATAATGTGGTTGTAAGCTGATAGGTAAGCTTAAGATACAGTCGTACAGCACTAGGCCTATAGCAGGTGTGACGTTTATAGCCAATTCGATTCGTGTACAGGTAACAAAAAACTAGCGCATGTTTTACACAATTATAGCTCGTCCACACTGTCTGAATTCTAGCCTACATGTCGCCGCAGTGTAGACTGGACATAGTTTACTAGGCCTACATGTCGCCTGTATCGGCGACATGTCGAAAACCGGCTTCTTTTACATGTATACAGAAGTTGAATATATTCAGCTTTCGGATACATGTAGAACGTTCTACTTATCGCCTTCTGCATAATATGCAAGCTCATAAGCTCTAGGCCCTATATGTAGACGGTGTGGACTCGACGCTAGACGTGACCCGATCGGACACTTCACTAGTCCGGATGGAGTAAATGTCTCTTATTTATTTTCAACGGTTCTCTGTGTTTGGCATCTATCTTTCAATTGCATAATTGCTTCGGCTGTCTCTTCTGCAGATTTTATGCTAATTTATGGTTTTCTTCTCAGTTTCTCGTACTTTTATCACTTTTCTGACAGTCAGCTGATAATCATCGCTTCCATTTCATCAGGGCCGGATTAACTTTCAGAGGCCCGATGCCATGCGACAACGGGGGTCCCGGCCCTTCCGCAAGTAGAGCCCTGCTAGTTTTTGTACAGCATCTTAAAAGCATCCGTTTGACTTTTCACAACTTGTCTGTAGTGACCTACAATTTCCAAACATGTTGTCGTTTTCTCAGTTATGACAAATAAGAAATTTGAGGTAATGTTTACGAGACCCGCGAAAGCCTATACTATAGCAGTTCCTGTTCAGTGGTTTAACTGAAAATTGGGGTGTTCACGGTAATTTATATACAAATACCAAATTCTCTATCTGGATCGCATAACGATAGTTCCGTGGTGCCACCTTGTGAATAATACAGACTTGTGCCGCAGCCCGAAATCGCCAAAAATCGATAAAACCCCCTATTTTGGCGTTCAAGGTCATTCAAGGTCATTGAATTCGGCGCCAATCGAGAGCCAGTATACGACTTTCTATTAGTGATTAATAGTAATTTAGGCCCTATCTCGCACCGTTACTGAGATACAGCGACTTATTGGCCAAAAATCGCAAATTTTGCCCACCCCCCTTTCATTTAGCGCCCTCGTTCGGGGTGACCCCCTTTGAATTTATGGAAAAGCTTTACGGTTCCTGAAACTAAAGTCTTCCATACAGCGGTGAAGATTTGGTGATTCTAGCTTGCACCGCTTTTGACTGATCCACCCGTGTGACAGACAGACGCAGTAGCTGCTTTCGCGCGTAAAAATGACAACTATAGGTTTACTTTTGTACTTAACGGGCTTTAGTCTGCATGTAACGTATAAAAACTTTTGATGCCTTCTTGGGAGGCCGGGTCAAGTTTGGGTATCGCTTAAAATGTGCAATTTCTGCTGCTATTCACTAATTTAGCGTAAAAATGGTTGCAGATACAGACACATATTTGCTACTTATCTTCGCATCCATTGCTTTTCTGGGGCATTACACTATGACCTTAAACGACCTTGAAATTTAAAAAGCGGGTTTTGTGGTTTTTGATGCGCTATACAGCTACAGTGTATGCTGTACGGCTTCCTACCTTGGCATCGTTGTCGTCTGTCGTCCGTCCGCTTGTCTGTATGTAACGAATGTACGGTCACTAACAGGTAGATCACAGGAGACAACTTTTATATGATTAATAGGCCTTTTCTGCGGCTTGCTGTGTACAAAATTTGCGGGATGCAATGCAATGGAAAAATTTTCAAATTTGGCGTTGAATGGAAGAGGGTAGGAAAATGTGCATTTTCAATGTAAAACTGATCTTATATCAAAAATAGTAAAAGATAGAGCCAAGATTATTTATTAATCACTATAGGAAGTCGCATATTGCTTATCAAATTACATGAGAAACATTGACCTTGGATGACTTTGAAGGTCAGTACTGCAGCAGGAACTGTGTAGGCTGCAGCGCGTCTTCCCTAGCGACAGCTGGCTTTTTTTGTTTTTCGCGGTTTCAGGTTGCGACACATAGGCCTAGTTCAACATTGGATTGTGCCGAAATTACTGCATGGAATGGGGATAGACCAGGATAACATGCACATTAATTTTTTTTAGCACGAAATGTAATTTTTTATCAGTTGAGTTTTGACCTACTGGGTTCAAGAAGTTTTCTGTACGAAAACGGCAACTGGGTAGGGGCCTACTCTTCATAACGCATTATTAATCTGTTGCGCGTTGTACACTGATTCCACACATGGCAGCATCGTCGTGGGTCACGTGAGCTTTGCTCAGATTACTAAGCATTATTTGTTGGTAATTTCTATATCTTCGAAATTTTTAGAGTTTAAGCCGTTATTATTGTGCAGCATTATGAAGTGCCCAATCGGCAGCGGCGTAACGTTCGTCAAAAATGGGGGTATCGAATTTTTGTTCCGATGGCTATATTCGTTGGGAAGCTTCCTTTTACTTAGGCCTACTATCAACTTCAACAATAATATAGGCCTATACCTAAAGTGCAATTTAAAAAACTATGAAGTATAAGTCTACACCGGCTAAATCTGCAGACGGTATAGAGATTTTTGAAAAGCAACGGGCAAACAAAGTTACAGTCACCAAACTAATACTGGTATGAAAAAGTAATTTTTGCCGCCACGGAGGCTTCTGCCATGATATACTTGACATATCGGTTAATCCGGCCTGCATTACATTGAAATATATGGATAAAGAGGAGCGTGCAATTTAACTTCACGGCGGCAATAGCGCGCGTTCCACGTATGATACAACTTACACTTACAGCGTTCTGCACGGTAGAAAATACATTAAAAACCACGTCGTTTCTTCGCGCAGTGAAAACAAAGGAGTTTTGCGTGACGCAAGTAAGAAGACTGGAGTGTAGACTACGGGAGGGAACAAGAGAAAAAAAGCGACCAGAGTGAAATTTTATATCACGAACCCTGTAGGAATTTTAAACTCAGCGGCAGAGCTATACTGACAACTTGAGAAATATTGAGCTGGATAGCCCCTTCCTCCTATTCAGTGGCAGTATAACCTAAGCTAACCTAAAAGATGTGGAGGCTGTCGTCACATAGTCGTTTGTTTTCCGCAGTAGGCCTATACACGGTGTTTCATAAAAAGAACCCCTTTTTGTTTTTTTCATAATTCACTCAAATGATGAACAATTTGCATGAAATTTTTACCAGTTGTAGCTGAATAAATACTAATTTGAAACGTTTTAACAAAACATGGTGGTTGATTGAATATTCTTTGCTGTTCGTGATGTAACACTGACATTATAATGTGTCACGGGTATAAACAGGCTAATCCCAATTGGTGCTGGTGAAAAATCTGGTTCGTTGGTGTCAAATATTTGAAGTTTTACAGCTGCAGCCACAAAAAAGTGCAAAGCGATCGAATTTACGTGTCTGTGGGGATAGTTGGTTTTTCACATGTTCGAGCAAGACAGTGCACTATCACACCGAGCTTGCAAGATGTTGAGTTTTTGGATCACAAGACGCCCGATTTCATGTTTTCCTGTTGCTCAGTGCTGACTCGATAAGAACTTTCCATTAGCGAACCAGATTAAGTTCACCATCGAAGCAGGGTAGCAACTGACAGCACCAGTTGAGACTAGCAAGTTTGTACCTGTGACACATTATGACGTCAACGTTACATCACGACTAGCAAAGACTATTTAATTAACTGCCACATTTTGTTCACATATTTCGAATTAGTATTTCTTCAGCTACAACTGGTAAAAATTTCATGTAAACTGCTCATAATTCGAGCAAATTATGAAAAAACAAAAAGCGGTCCTTTTTATGAAACACCGTGTATAACAGTCGACCTGGGTGATCCGGTGGGCTGCATAGTGGGTTGAGCAGGGTTTCTGACGGACCCCACACACACGCGCGCGCGCTCGCACGCACACACACAAAGAGAGAGAGAGAGAGACAGACAGACAAACAGACAGACACAAACACATAGCGAGGCGACTGATTCCGTCAGTCGTTTTTATTGGCAACGTGGCGCGCATCGTCGGGCAGGCGGATAATCGATATCGAAATACGACTGCACGAACAGTAGGTCTAATGACAAACGTCCAACTGCACCTCAGACTGTGGACGTATGATCGATGAGGCTCTATAGCGATCACTGTCCGTGGTCATAACACATTACGATTTCGACTAATTTAGATTCAGCAGCAATAGTCAGCATTCAGCACCGTACGTTCATATATTACAGTATAGAAAGTAGAAGTTTTTATCGAAACTTGGCTACTTGTAACTGAAGATGACAAGGACAAAGATGCGGTTAAAGGTCATCTCATTATTAGGACCTATAATATTCTAAGTTATTTTATGTATATAGCGTAAAATTGGAGGCGAAAGCAATCAGTGAAATAGCCTACTGACAACCGCGTCACTGCGTGACGATGTAGCACAGTTCGTAAAGAAAGCTAATGTGCGACTGAAGTGTATTAACCAGTAACATTATAGCTACTTAGTCTACTTAGATTAGACTTTGGTCCTCTAGTTGAACTCGTTCCCGCTGTAACACTGGCCGACAAGCAATTTCCACTTCTTGCTGTCACCTGCGACCAGCCGACATCCATCGCCTGTATAGGTCATATCGCAACGTGTCCTGTCATGTTTTTACGCATGCCTTTTCTTTTTTTTCTCATACTGTAGAAAACCGAAACATTCGAGGCACAAAAGCCAATATTCGGTACGTTGACGTATTGGAAGTGACAGTGACTCTACAAAAACGGGTGTCGCGGTTTTAATGGGTTTAAGAGCAGCAGTGCCCTAGACCGCTGCAGCAAGCGCAACTCGCTGGCTTCAGATGAGCGTGCGACATGGACGAGGAATGGTGGTGGATGGTGTGGCGTGGTTGGTGGGTGCTAGTGATCACGCGAGTAGCATGGATCGTCGTTGCGTCGACGCTGCACTTACGTCGCAGTGTCTGGACCGCCCTGGACAGCAGCGTCACCGCGTGTCTCGATGACGTCAGACTGTGCGTCATGATTGGCATTTGCACGGCGTCCGTCCAGATAGAAAAACGTCGTCTTATGCCGAAGTCGTCTGATTCTTCCTCGTTTCGGGTTTTCGGCGATGACGTCACACGGTCAGTGAAGCAGCGGCGCTGCATAATGTTCAACAGGTTGCGTTGACGAATGAACTGCTAGCTGTCATTGTCAGTGTTGTATTTCTGCAGTAGCCTGAACGGCTTTAACAATTATATTCACAAGCACATGCTATACTTACATAGCCTATACGAACTGTCACTAGGAACGTTCTGCAAAGGGCCTATACCGAGCCGTAGAAGATAGTAGACTATAGTAAAGTTTGATTTTCGTTGTTGTTTGTAGCGACCTGAATCGACAATCAACGCAAGCGAGCTTGCCATTGTCTGCGGGCATGGCGGCGTCTGGCGGGAAGCACGCAGCCTCCACTTCTCACCGGCGAGCGACGACTCAGTTTAACCTGACGACGAAGATCAGTAATACGACCAACAACTCGCGTCACTCGGCCCGGGGCACGGCGACCTCCATGGCGACAATCGTACTGGGCGACGAAGACGATGACGAGGTCGTGATCGAGAGCCGGCGCTCTGAGAATTCTTCCAGACCGTTGACTAACGTCGACGACCCAGTTAGAGGTCCACCAACAACCTCTGCATCCAGCGACCTGGCCACAGGCGACAACTCGCAGCCGGATGCTCTTTTTGCTAAGGTGAGTCAAACCAGGGTCGTTGAGCGCCAACGCGGGACCCGGTAACAACATTTTCGCGGGGCCTGTTTTGGGAGAAAATTTTTGAATTTTGTTTTTTAATATGGCTCATTCTACTGTACTTTATATTTTTGAGCGACGGCGGGGTCCCCAAACGTCGCGGGGTCCGGGGTAACTTACCACCTTTACCCCCCCTTGACCGACCTGAGTCAGACTCCAGTGTGGCTTGGCCTTGTGTCGATGTCAACTTATTTCAGCCACACGAGATTGAGCAATAACAGGTATGTGATGCATTTTACGCGCGTATTAGCTATGGTAATTCTGTCTTGGTGTCTGTCACAACCCGGTACCGATCGGAGCCCGGGTAAGATAGAGACTTCGGGTTTGCACCGTGTAATAGCTTAGATTTTATGCTACTGGGTAAAGGGAATCTCCATGAACGAGGGGCAAAACCGGGGCACTCCTTCCCCCTTAAAAAGGCGTTATTTTAGCGTTATTGGCTCGTTTAACGTGACAAGAAATTTGAGCAAAGCTCACGAATCGCGCGAAAGCCTATAGCAGTTCCCGTTCGCAGGTAATCTTAGTCTGTCTCCATCCATTTCGTCGTAATTCACTTTTTTGCAGCCAAAAATAGCCAAAAATCACGTTAAATCAATATTTTTAGGGTTTAAGGTCATTCATGTGTGCGCCTGAATGGGGCACTTTCTGACTGGTTTCATTTTGGCAGTGGAGTCAGGCAAGGCTACACTGTTGCTCCTTCACTGTTTCTTCTCCCAGTTGACTGGATTCTTCATCGTGTAATCCACAGAGGCTTTCTTGGGGCGACGCTGAGCACAGAGATTTTTACGGATCTCGACATGC
>Ga0209367_1001557_pt1 | contig 28515 bp, 15 predicted proteins | sample WorMetLIZISLAND2_FD_187412 | JGI IMG/M metagenome (GOLD analysis project Ga0209367, IMG submission 187412) | Marine gutless worms symbiont microbial communities from Max Planck institute for Marine Microbiology, Germany - Olavius geniculatus... ...
CTACTATCGTTATGCGATCCAGATAGAGAATTTGGTATTTGTATATTAACTTAGCGTGAACACCCCAATTTTCAGCTAAAATACTGAACCGGAACTGCTATAGGCTTTCGCGCGTCTCGTGAGCATTAGCTCAAATTTATTGTAGGTTTCAACACGGTCTACAGTCGTCCGTATAGTAGTTTTTTTCATGACTTAATTTTTGTCATTTATCTCTCATTACAGTGCCATGCCCATAATCTCACTCCGCTCGAGCGTGACGACTGATAGCGTCCCGCGTAACTTGAATATCACCCGCGAGTCTACGCAGAACACGCCGTCGATCACGGACATAAAGTAAGTACATTTAAACACGGTCTACTGTGTATTATGCTTCGTTACATTCGCACAATACATTGATACGTTGTAGATCGTGCTGATAAGTACTTATTTCGTGGCCGTGATCGACGGTAAGTTCTGCCTGAGAATGAGTGCTGTAAACTGACCCGAGCCACGTTTCAGTCGTCAGGCTCGAATGGAGTAAGATTATGGGCAATTATAACACTCCAGACATTGTAGTGACAGATAGGCGACAAAAGTTGAACGTGAAATAAATCGATACATTATACACACAATTCAGTACTAAAGTGCATTACTATCACTACCACTACTAACACAGTAACAACACAGTATTTTATTAATAAATCCGACAAATGCACATTGGCAGTAACAGACCAGCACAATAACAAATGACCAAAAAATCATAAAAAAAACAATAACTTTTTAGGCAACTATATAAAAAATCCAAAAAACATCTAACTAAAAACTATGGCAAAATGCTAAAGGGGTTAACCGAACTTGTGTCAAAAGCTTTCCAGCATAAACAATTTAATTTCCTCGTCCCGAATTTTAGTATCTGACGCAGTCACTTGATAATTAATCAAAAACAACTAAAATTATGTTGAAATATGTATTAACTTACGAAGTGGTTTCCATAGATGCCGAGGGTAACGTACATATTAAAAAATTCCAGTCTGATATAACGCGCATTTCTGAAATCCTACAAACCGTCACATTCAAACACATTCAAAAAATAGCCTATAACGTTATGTCAGTATAACTTAACGCATCGGTTTTTATTCCGAAAAAATATTCATTTTTACCTTAAAACGACAAATACGAGAACTTTAAATTATTGCTAAATAAACGCGTATTTTTCAAACTTTATTTCATAACGTAATAATAATGTCACAAATAAATTAATAAAATAAAATACGTTAGTTGTATTAAATAATGTGCAGCATAATTTCAGAAAAAAAATATATTAGTAGTAAACGCAAGGAAACACTTAAATTGTACCAATAATACGCAAGTGCTTTATAAAAAATTGTAAACAGTACACATTTGGTTTTACTTACTGCAACGCTTTCTGGAATGGCGCTTAAGTTGAAGGTTATCTGTAATATGCAAATAAAACTATACTGTAGTAATCAATTACAAAAGTATGGTTCACAAATAATTACAAATATAAAATATAAAACAAAGCTAAAAATCACGTAAAAATAGAAATATACGTCGACCCAGTGCCGACAAAGTACGCGGCCATCCTTTGACATACTGCTTTTGCGCTGAAAACTGGTAGGCAGGCGTATACCAGTTACTACTGCCCCGGAGAACTTTCACGCCACTTTCGGTTTCTCTATGTTTTTTTCGTTTTCGATTTAGTAGCCCGTATGCTACAGAAAAACAGAAAGACAGACGGACGGACGGGCAAAAACTGTAATGCGACCTATTAGTAAACATTTACGGTGCACCCCAAAAACCAGCTGAGTTGGCTTAATCCATCTGTCACTGCGTGCTGCCTGTCAAAACGGTGCAAGGCAAGCTAACATCGCAAGATTTTTACTGTGTGCTGCCACAAAAACTCTATAGTTTTTTTTTCGTGACAACAATTCGCGTTGACAGGTGAGAAGATTTCGATCGAACGAAAGCGTCAAAAACGGGTAACCTTTAAGAAATTGTTATTTTACCGGTAGCAACAGCCTATTAAGACTGACGATGACGATACAGATAGCGACGATCTATACAGGCCTATACCTGTTCATTGATGTCGGCGGCCGGCGTGGGATAAGTCTGACAGATTACGTCGTCGACAGATTCAGGAATCAGTTTGACAGGAACATTGAACTCAGTCATGCACTGCCACTGCTCGCTGACCATGTACATCCACGGCTCGAGTTGATCAAATCCACCCGCAGGACCGGACTTGTAGACAGCGATCTGGTGCGGGCGTTTAGACTCACCCAACGACAACTGAATAAACTCCACCTCGTAAACCTGTAGCGCAACAGCTTGGACGTTGAAAAGGGTTAAAGGTGTTTGTAGCGTTTCGTGCAAACCCGTCTCAAAGCTGCGAAGCGTCCCCTGTCGTATGGGATCACACAGCGTCACGTGTAACCCAACACAGGTGAACGCGAGCCGCCTTAACCCCAGCCAGGCCGGCGGGTACTCGATTTACCTACCCCAGAGAGATGGAAGGTTGAGTTAATCTTGGTGCTTGGTTGTATACCTATGTGGTTTACCAGTGCGCAGACAGTCACCCTTTCGAGTACTAATCACGCACTTGATAACGACCCAACAGTAAATCGAACCCACAGCCTCTTGATCGCAAATCCGACGCCCCAGCGCTACGGTACAAAAACACCTATTGTAACAACAACACCAAGCGTGTTCAGAGTGAATTCATCATGAATTGTCTACTGTAGCTGTGACTATGATGCTGTTTAACGCTGAGGCCTAAATTGTAGATCTACTTGGTAAAAACTGCATAATGACTTAATTCATAGCGGAGAAAACCGAGTTTGTATGTTGTAAACCTCAACCGATTTCCAAAATTAAAGACTTAGTTTGTTCAGTCCGTCACCACCCGGTATAGCCTCTTCGAAAAGCAAAATACCAAAGTACTCAAATAAATAGGCCTTAACATAGGCCTACCCACTTTCAGAGGCCTATCAAAACGTCGTCGTGTGAAAGTGGGTATGTAACACACCTGTTGTAAGTCCGTCGATATCTGAGCGTCGAACTGTGTGGACGGACCGAGGACGCGGATGATGTTCCTCCGTGAGGTGCTCTGCCACCAGGTGTCCGGCAGTCCGTCCACCATGGCGCTGGGTGGGTAAGCCGACTGGTTAGCACACGACTCGATGTTGTCCTGGCGTACGGCGGTCGTCGCGTACACGTAGCGGTGACTGAGGAAGCGCTCCGGCCTCACGCCGCACGTGACTTTGGCCTCGGTTTGTTTGTGGACGGCCACGTCTACAGGGGCACTGTTGGAAGACACGGCAAAGTAGAGCAACAACGCGAGTGGAGCAGAGAAACGACGTAAGGCTGCTGCCATCGTTCAGCTTAGAACTTACTTAGAACGACGCTTTGTGCTGTGAGACTAAGAATGTTTGCCATTGTGGTTGTGAAGCTCACACTGCGAGCTCTTAGGCAGAAATTGCAAATGGTCAGAAAAATTCATAAACTAACTGACGCAGTTTGTACACCGGCGGCTTGTTTTTAACTGTAGGTGCACTTCGTGTGATGTTTTTAAATGAGTCCTTTTTTTGTTTGCGTCAAACATCTTAAGCCCAAAACAGCGTTTTGGTTTGCGAATCTTTCGCCTTTGCGCAGTAGACTCGGGCGGTGTCGATTAATTAAAAACGGGCTACTTTATCTCAGTTTTTGAGCGCAAGCTAAAAATGTAGGCGTACAGTCTCATCGTGTTGTACGATAGCACCTAAGCCAAGCGAGACGTGAAACTAGTTCACGGGTATCAGTAATATTACGCTACATGACTCACTTCGACAACATTAATGGCCAGTTCACATCTACGACAGCGACGTAACTCAACTCAATTCAACTGCTCAGCCAGACTAGCAAACAACGCGTGGTCTGTGCACAGCAGCGTGACGTCACAATGCTAATGACGTCATTGCATTGTCGCCCACTGTCACGACAGATGAGTTGAGTTGAATCGAGTTGCGTCGTAGGTGTGAACTGACCATAAGAGAAGATGGTACGCTAGCAGCTATGCCGTACATGAGCAGTCGGCCTATGCACAGCTGGCGTGAAGTGTGGATCGATGTCAACTTATCGATAAAGAAGGTGCTCGCTCAACGCCAGTCATCCAGCAAGTCAATCATATCGTTCACCGTAGCTGTCTTACACATCTGTCGTTCATGCAACCAACTACCGGGCTAGCTAGCTATAGGCATGACTGAATCACTACGAATAGTCATGCCATCGTATAGGCCTATATCCTTCGCAATATATGCCGCTCCCTGGTGGTCTGTCTCACAACGTTGGGCACTAAATTTTGTAACTTCATAAGTTCACCACTAGAACGGCAGCAAATTTTCAATAAAAAGTCAACAAACATCTTACTTCTACACATTTCAAATGCCTCAAATACCAGTGTTCAAAAATGACATTAATTTATTTCACAAAATGTCATGTAATCGAGGCTTAGCAGGGACTTAGTTTTGAACCACCAGTCAAAAATTTTGAAAATCAGGGTAGGCCATTTTATCGTATTTTTGACATATTGGATAAACAAGTAAAAAAAGGAAAACACGTTTTAGCCCCAAATTTTTCGGTACGTTCCCAGAGGTTATTTCAGAGACGTGGAGGCCATGAACTGTAATGGAGTGTCAATAGTGATGTCCCACTACCTTAAAAATTTAATACTAAAAATATTTTTAAAAAACGGCAGTAAGACTAGTAAAGTACATTTTGCATGAAAAACACCTAAATAGCATTTTTAAAAATGCTTCTCAAAATCGGTTCTGTGTTAATTACAAAAGTGGTGGTGAAAGATTTTAGAATTTAAAACATCCGTTGCCTTGAAAAATGGAATAAAGTAGGCCTACTCATGTTTTAATACTGAATAAATGCATGTTTGAAACACGGGCTTTTTGTTCAGCTTAAATCGATTCAAATGAACCCAAAATAGTCATGATTTTTCATATTTGGCGGCACTGTTTTTGTGGTACCAGGGCAACTCCTCTCATCATCTGGCCCTTACCGTAAGTTAAAAGGTATATTACAATAATGACTACGCCTAACCACGATACGACCGAGATCCGTCCTGTGCATTTGACAGACTAGTGAAACCTAAAGTAGCCTAAGCTTACATCATCGGGTTTGCTTGATACTGCTATGCATGCAGGACTCGTCGTTTTGTCTTCCCTACTGATGGGCGAAGATACGATGCCAGTAAACACGACAGAACAGATCTACTAGCTGTTTCATTTAGGCTATGATTAGATCTATACAAGCTGCTATGTAAAGAAGTTTTATTCAACGTCTCTAGTTTTGTAGTACGTTATAATTTTCTGAACTAAATAGTAACCGATACATAGATAAAAATATAATCAGACTGGCAAAAGAGTGAAAATGACAATGTTTTATACACTGGTTACAAGTTATTTATTTGCATTATTCAGGATTGTCCCGACTCCAAGCCGTACGAATAAACTGTCACACGTATATTTGACTAACATAAATGCATCCAGTATAATTTGTATACAAATATTAAGTTTACATCGATCGCGTTTGACACAAAATATAACAAAAACGACAAAGCGTAGCATTTGAAAAAAACATTCGACAAAATGTCAAGCTGTCAAAACCGGACCACGCGTTTTCGTGCATTTAAAATTTAGTTGACCGCCGCTCCATTGGGTTTTTCATGACTGGGTAGAAATCGTCTTCCTCCAAAAATTCCTGTAACACAAAATGCAAGTTTTTGCAGCGGTATGTGTAAAAAGTCTGGCCATAAACAGCTAAACGCAGAATGTACTGAGTGAGTGAGTAGGGTTTAACGTCCCGCCCGACACAGTAGGCTCTATATAGGTCATTTCGGGGAAGGCCTTTGTAGGCAAAATTGTACACACACATGTATTGTATAACGATAATAGTGCTATAATTATATTGTTGCTGCTACGTGCAACATAGGCCTAAGATTACAGCCGCAAGACACAGTGAAGTGGTAACCTACAATATATTAATAACAATAATAATTATAATATAAAAATTTATAAGACGCGCAAAGTCAGCCAGCTGAATCTAAGGCCACGATGAAGTGGCATGGGAGATTCATACGTGTGACATAAAATATTACATTATAATTTTATCTGACTTTTCGCATAAACAAAAGCAAGATTAATCATACAAACAAACACAGATATTGAAATAATAAATATCAAAGGAGAGAATTATATTATATCGATAATAGAAACAGCTGCGTACAGACCGCGAGACCGTCACTCATAAAGTACGGCTTAACGACTCCATCGTTTTGACTGATGTCTTCACAGAAACACAGAAATATCGTCTGCAACGTCACCTGTACACCGCACACGTACGATCTGCAAGGCCTAATAGACTAGGTCTACAGGGTCTATGAAAGAACTGTTATTAACAAAGCAAATAAAAAATGGCCCAGTGTGCTTAAAAAGAAACGGAATTTTGCAAAAGTAACAAAAACACTGTGATACTTTGGTTATATGCTATAATTATGACAAGCATCACTACAAGCGGACGTGATAACTGGATTAAACACCTGGGTTTAGTCGACCGGAAAAACCTGCAGAAAGACCTCTCGAACAATATGGACCTTTAGCATTGAAAGCCATCCGAACAACAAAATACACATACTGATTATCCACGTTGCCGCAGAAATCGTTTGACAACGTAAAAATTTGATCAAGAAAACTACGGCGCTAAATATCTTTAAAAGCACAACACAACAACAGTGAAAACAAATAAATTAAAAATCAATCAATAAAATAAGTCAAAAGTCACTAATACTAAAAACAAATAATCATATAATGCGCACTGCCAACGGCAAATGACAGCGGTTTATTAATATAATCTCGCGCGGTTGGTTTCAAACAGGTTTGCGAAAAAAACGATTTACGTATAGCTGCGTTCATCTGGCGCCAAATTGTTAACAATGTCGAAAGCTGTGACGAAAACGACAAGCAAACGTAATCATCAGCGAAAAGTAGCGTGCCTCGTAAACAGAGAGAAAGCAGTGAGCGATAACCAGTGCCGACAACGTCGAGATAGCCAGAGGTGCTATGAAGTAGCACGTGTCTCCGTTCTTCTACAAATGCAGAGAACAGACGCAGTAATACTACAACAATACCGTAAATATGAGCATAAGCATTCCAGTTGTTTAAAGACAGTCACAATATGTATATAATCTTTCTGTTTGTTGCTGGACTCCTATTGCCAGAATTACTGTTAATATGCGCTTCCAACTTCATTTTATCATAATTCACTTTATATATTGTCAATATTATACAGACGACTATGCAAATTAATGCAAAAGTCAAAACGACCTTTGAAGTTAAGCGTGGCTTCCATCCATCCAACTCAACGCAGGCAACGCGCAAGTAAATAAGTAAGCAACGAAAGCAACGAACGCAATGAACGCAAAGAACGCAAGAAAAGGTATGCAACAAACGCAACGGACGTAGCGGCCAAAACTCAGGGACAAAAGCGGTCGTGCGTCTGTTGCGTTGCGTACGTTGCGTTGCGTTACACGTACAAAAGGATATATGTTTTGCGTAAAGCAGTAGACTGATAATGGGCGTAGTCTGTAATATACCGAGATGACGAAGACAGCGACAATGAACTGCAGCAGAGCGGTGGTAAGTCTGCCCAGAAAGATGATGAAGAAGCCGAACATCTTGATGTCTTTCGGATACGCCACTGCACCGACCGACACCGAGAACGCCTTGAGGCAGCCTTCCCAGAATGCACAGCCGTAGATCGCTGCACCACACGTCATACAACACGCCATCGTCCAGTTACGTACCGCCACAAGTCACTGTCTTAAACCGGCTTATTTGCACAACTGAAAAAAGATGAAATGTAAAGTGTTTTCAACTGTGTTGTAGTTTTTTTTCTTTTTTTCGTGCTTGTCATTTTCATCTCTTTACACGGGCGAAGTGGCCACAAATAAACATGATCAACTTATTGGTTGATTGACTAATATTTAAAGTTTTGCCGGCCTGCAAATAAGACTAAGTCATATAAACCTGGTAATACATAATACAGCTTTGGCGATAACTAGTAAAATGACCCCAGTGGCTGAAATATAAATACAGAGGTGGGAGAACGCTAGTTTGGTTTCGGGCCCCCGTTGCTGGTTTTTGGCCCCTTGCTGCGTCTTTTGGGAACATGAAGCTGAGGGAACGCTTTGGACTAAAAACTAGAGGTGGGGAACTGCGTTCTCCCGCGCCCACCCACTTTAACCACTGAATGACCCAGAGTCGAACCAGCGACTACAACAAACTGTCAGAACGAAATGTAGCTTATCAAAGCATAAAAAATCTTATCTGGCGCAATAAATAACGATTCGGTGGAAATAGCGCGGTGTAAGACTCAGACGGTATACCGGTGTAATGAATATGTTTCATGCAGTGCCTTTCTTCGTGCAAACAGTGCTCGAAATGTCAGCCTATCAATGGTCAGTTTACTTCTACGTCGGCAACGGCAAGCAACAAACTGGTGAATACGATCTATAAGTGAAAAGCTAAGACGCGTACAGAGCGAACAAAAAGAACTGAAGTGAACTGAAATAAACTGAAACAACAGAACTATTACTTCATTTTATTTCAGTTTATATCGTGCGCTGTATATACGCACGCACTTTTAGACGCACAAAAGACAACGTATGGTACCAGTCATGACGTAGGCGTCATCATCGATGAATCTCAGTCGGCTGAGATAGAAACGCGTACAGCAGCAGCAGCGAAAACACTCCGCGCAGCGTCCGGATCTGTGCAGCAACCTGCCGCCGCCAGCATCATTACATTAGACCAGATCCATTGGCTACTAGTTTGTTTTACACCAGAGTTAAACTGATGAAAAGCTGATCAATGACGTACCAATAAGATGTAAATGTAGTATGTTCCGGCTTCGACAAAAAGCAGCCATGAATTTCAATAAACGAGCTATAAATGTGAAACAAATGCGGCTTGAAGTTTTAGTGTATTACATCTTTATTCACAACACGTGCACAATACAATACAAGTAATAGGGAAAAAAGGAAAAAAATCACAATGTCTACAATGTCAATAAAACAATCATGTCATTCAATCGCATAGCACACAACCAGGTTTTGCTGAAAAACTACAGAATACATGGCATAAAATACAATTAGCAATCATATACTGCGACAAAAATGTTTGTAAAATGCTTTCTCGCTATGTAGGCCCCTAATACACAGAGTATATTAATTAGTACGTGTCGATACTTGTTGTTGAAAAATCCAATGATAGCTCGTGGAATGGACGCAATGGTAATGAGAATTGAACCGAGCACTGCGGTACCGATGTGATGTACCAACATTCGAACGGATGCTCGCCAGACGATCGTCCGAATGTGCTTTTTCTGTCTACACATGCGACGCGACGACGTTCAACACGGCGGCAACCGAAAGTCAACCAAACTCAGCTTGCGCTGGTGGTGCTGTGTTCTCAGTGGCTTCTATCCCTATACCTGGTGGGCGCAGCTTGCGCCCAGTAAAAAATGGGGGGGGATTTTGATAAGGTTGCAGATCAAAACTTCTCTTATTTTCAATGGGCAAACTACACCTTCAACAAAACTTTCCCATATTTTTTTTACTTTTCTCCTATTTTTCAATCTGCACCCTTAACATAACCCCCCTGTTTCTTACTTTCCATTTATTTTTCACTAGGCAAACTACACCCTTAACAAAATTTCCACTTGTTTCTTTTACTTTCCCCTATTTTTCCATTTTCCCTCTGACAAATTTTCCCCCTATTTTTATTTCCCTTTATTTTTACTTCCCCCTATTTTTTAATCTACACCCTTAACAAAACTTTTTTCTAGAGGGGGAAGAAGCCCATAACAGACGGGAAAACTTGAGTCAGAAATTGGGGGAACCTAGGGGCTCAGGTTCCCAAAACTGGGAAGGGAAAGTTGCGCCCGATTTCGATTCCAGATTTCGAGGGATAGAAGCCACTGACTGTTCTCACAACTTCCAACTGCAGTCGTGCATCATAAAGCAAACGACCGTGGAGCATATGCGACCTGAGCGTGCTTTAAGTACGATATCACACTGCCTGGAGTGAAATAAGCCCGTATTGCGTACTCGCTTATCTACTGGTGGCGTGGCGTAGCGGTAACGCGTTTCATCCGATCAATGAAGTACGACGAGCCTGGTTAATACTTGGATGGGTGCACGACTGCCTGTGCGCAGGTAAACCATCTCGGTATGTAACCAGCCCCTAGGTCAACTCAGCCTTCCATCCCTCCGGGGTAGGTAAATCGAGTACCAGCCTATCAGGTTTGGTTAAGGCAAAGCGCATTCACCTGTGTCGGGTGACAGGTAATACTGTGTGATCCCATACGGCGGGTGACGCTCCGTAGCTCTGAGGTGGGTTTCCTATAAAGAGCTATAGCATTTAACCATTAACCATTAACCAGTCCAGCAGTGAGGCATTAGTACTAACAGCTCGACGTCAGTCACTATGGGTCTTATATCCAACTTTCCGTTACTCTACATTACCCTATTCAATTCAGTTGGGTTTGGTTTAGTAGCAAAATTTTGCTCACGCGCGTCTAATAACAAACGTTTTTGAAAAATTTTTGACGTGCGCGACACATTACTAGCAGTGAAATGCAAAGATTACCGGTCAAAATACCAGTTTGCAACAGCGCCGGCGACGACGAATTTTTCACAGGCAAATATCAGAGATATTATCCACAATATTCCGACAATGTAGAAGAACTGCATCCACTGAAACAAACAAACAATTGGCTAACCTGCTGCAAGGTCTGTATAAGATTCCATCATACTTCACAATATGCATATATTATGTTTGCATAAGCAAAAGTAATGTTATGTCATTTTTTTCATTACGCAACTGAACTATACTAGCACTAAGCACAATGGTAATGTTGAATAAAACTGCACAAATAACTTTGCTATCGAGTTTGACAAAGTGATATGGACAAAACTGATACTAATTTCAACTAACTAACAGATAATATGTTCAGGCACTTCAAAAAGGCCTACCAAACACTGCACTTGCATGCGAGTATATTTGCGTGCGTGAAATGAATAAATGTCTGTAAATTCATACGTAAAGAACCACGTCTTTTTCCGGCTTTGCCGTGCCCTTGTAGTCGACCTTGAACGTGTCTACAAATCAATGCGAATATCACAATAATATCATCGCCATTATCATAATTTCAGACAATACATGTTAACATATAGCCTGCATGGAACTGCCTCACCTCTGATAAATCGCTTTCTCTCCGTGACTGAAAATCGGAGGCTAAGCTACGGACGTAGGCGGTGCGGTCGGATGCCCCTAGCGATAGCTGAGCTTCTTTTTATATGTCGACTAATTTTTATCACCACAAAAATACCAAATAAAGTGTTAAAAAGCCAGCTAATTATTCTATACTCCTTTTTGCATATTTTTTTGTGTTTTTACGTGCGCCAGTTACGAAAATCGGCTGATATGCATTATTAACGTCGCCGTATAAAAGACTTTTTCGTAGACACATCGAGAGAAAGCAATCAATAGGCACTGGGATCATGCATATACGACAAACGATACATACAGGTAGTCTGTAAGTAGAGAAATGCCCAAAGGAAAGCTCCAATTAGCAGAACCATTGACAACAAAGTCTACAAACAAACGCCGCCAGCACAGTTGATCCCAGTATACTGACGACACTACGCCACATTAATAATTCCAAAATATGCGTTAAATATTAATTTATTGACAGATCTGGGCGAAAAAAATTACGTTAGAACCCGATGAAAGCAGACAGACAAAACATCGAAAAATATTTGATGAATACTGGGGTTGTAGGATAATAGAAATAGAATGTAAGAAAATTTCGGCTGGTCGAAACTATAGGAGAAGGCAGCTGGCTAGCCAAGTTAATCTAGAAAATAAAATAGCTGATAAACGATCTGTGTCTGCGAATGTAACACAAATGACTGACAAGTAATTTACCCAGATCGGCTGCAGCAGCAACATGGGCATCTGACGTATGGCTGTAGCTGCTTCTTGGAACAACAGAATCAACTGAAACAGATAGTGACAGATAGTTAACGCTCTAAATTATTTATCGACTTCCAACGAGGATTTTGTCAGTTGAATTATTCAAAAATGCAAATGTATTTTAGGAATTTTAGTGAAAGTGTTAAACAAAGCATAACACAAACTAGTGAGAATTAGATGCTGGTGACAGTTTAATTTTTTGGGCATTTCGGAATATTAGGTTTATATCCAGGATCCAAGATTCTTTACCATTATGAGACAGCAGCTCTGCATTCGCCAGATGGCATTACCACTCTCGGCGGAAGTTTGTAATCTCTAAACGTTTCAATCTCTTTTATTCATTCATTTTTGGGTCAACCGCTAAGCTGTAAGCTTAAGGTCGGCCCTTTATCATGAGTTGTCTTCCGTCCGTCCGTCTGTCTGTCTGTCACGGACGTACTGTGGCTAAAAGGTGCAAAATAAGGTCTAGGTTGCTATTGGTCATTAAGAGGAAGTCCCACACTGGCTTTCAAATGACATAAAAATTGATGACCTTAAATGACCTTGAAGGGTCATAACGCACTGTGGAATGGAATGTTTCAAGCTATAAGTGGCCAAATCTCGGAAACGGTGCGAGATAGGGCCTAGGTTACTATTAATCACTAATAGGAAGTGGCGTACGCCCTTTCAGATGACATAAAAATCATCGACCTTCGATGAATTTTAAGGTAATTAACAACCAGTACGGTTGGCCTCACCCTAGCGACAGCCGGGCTTCTTGTTTTGTTTGGTTTCGCGCACCACACCACACTACAGAGTTTTCATCGCATCGTGAAGTCTGGTCCGTGAGACTAGCTAAAATATCAGCGGCTTCAAGTAGATGGATAACTTTAAATCCTGATACAGATCTCATTAAGCCTACAGGGTGGACCAAAAATGGCACCATTTTTGCACACCTTATAGTTTTACCAAATATTAAAAATATTAACCGATTTTCACAATTTTACCGTCAGAATCAGGAGAAAATTTGTAATAAAATATAAAAACTATCGCTATAGATCCCACCACACCTCAAATGTGTCTCTACACGACCTTGTGAAATGTCAGTGTCTTAAGAATAACAATTAAAAACAAGACAACTTCTGCAACAACACATTTTAAGAAATTAACAACGGAAACAACGTGTTTTAGTCTCAATTACTGCCTAAAAGGTAATATCTCACAGTTGATCACAACGTTGATCACGCAACTGGTCAGTGGCGTAGCCGGCTTGAGTGCGTCGTCTAATATTTTGCAAGGTAGTGTAGTGACATACTTGAAAAGTGGTGAGATCTATAGTGACAGTTTTATTACAAATTGTCTCCTAATGCTGATAGTGAAAAAGTTTTGGAAATCGGTTAATATTTGATGAAAGTATAATATGTACAAAAATGATGCCATTTTTGGCCCACCCTGTATATTGTAGTTTATCTCTAAGTGACATTTCATACGAACCGACTTCAGCTTCTTGCGTCTGATGATCAGCACAATGAGTAGTATGACCTGACCACACGCATAACGATTAATGCACAACTTGCTAAGAACAACCAACATGCATCAACTAGTTTAAACTTTAAACATATTGCGCGTGTATAGGAGCCTATAGGCCAACATCAACAATAGCAAACGAATCTGCTCTAATTACGGTAGCACATGAGATTTATTTCGTGAATAAGGTAAAAAGTAAAGTCGCAAAATCGATTTGTGGAACACCAGCACATGCACGTGCGACCGACCATTGGCTTCTATCCCTGTACCTGGTGGGCACAGCTTGTGCCCAGTGAAAAATAAAGGGAGTTTTGATAAGGTTGTAGATCAAAACTCCCCCTATTTTTTACTTTCTTCCTATTTTTCACTAGCAAACTACACCCTTAACAAAACTTCCCCCTATTTTTTATTTTCCCCCCTTTTTTTCAATCTACATCTTTAGCAAAAAACTCTTCCTATTTTTTACTTCCCCCTTATTTTTCACTAGGCAATCTACACCTTTAACAAAATTTTTCCATATTTTTATTTCCCCCCTTTTTAAATTAGCATTTTTAACAAAACTTCTCTTTCCTATTTTTTTATTTTTCCCCTGTTTTTCAGTCTGCACCTTTAACAATTTTTTTCCTATTTTTTTACTTTCCCTTTTTTTCACTGGGCAAACTAACCCTTAACAAAACTTTTTTCCTAGAGGAAAAAAACCAAAATAGAAAAAAAAACTTAAGTCAGAAATTGAAGGGACCTCAGCCCCAAACTGGGAAAAAGTTGCGCCCGATTTTGATTCCAGATTTGGGGGGATAGAAGCCACTTCGTGCGACATCGACATGAATACAGCCCTTGGCTCGTCAGATTTTTTATGACTTTTTTGCCCACTTTTCGCCAAAAAACCAGAAAATTTCCTCTCTTTTTTGCTACTGACCGGAACTCAGACCTTTAGAAGTAATTCGCACTCCTATACGGGCAAAGCTCCATCAGTTTGTGCCAGCACTATAGACCAGTTTCAAGTACGGCGTTTCGGCATCTATTTTGGAGGTGGCACTATTTCGTATTTAAAATTTCAGAACCAATTAAAGCAGATACACTAGGCCCAAATTTCTTAAAGTTTCGATAAAGACTAAAAGTCATTTAAGCTACTATACAACGTTCGCATGCAGTAAAGATCGTGTCGTTAGTTCTCCAATGGCATTCACACTTACGACGCCGACGCGACTAAACTCAACTCAACTCAACTGTTATCAAACAACGCGCGGTCTGTGCAAAGCAGCGTGACGTCACAATGCTAAATGACGTCACTCATTGTCGCCCACAGTTGCGACAGTTGAGTTGAGTTGAGTTTAGTTGCGTCGTATGTATGAGTCGGCCATAAAAGCGTAAATAACCAAGTACCGTGAAAACTGTTGCGGCGATAGAGATTATGAACCATTTCAGGCCGCTGTTACCCGCAGTGTTCCTGTCTGCATTGAAGTTCTGATACTGAATACGCATGTACCACATCCTATCAGCACAGTAACAAACTAACAACAACGCGTTGTAGATCAAACAACACGCAAGCGACTGATTTTTTGTCAAAACTTTGGCAATACTGGCGATAATCTTAAAGCGTGGTTAGCCTTTTAATGACTGCTTTATTGCAAATCTATGATTGGCTTACTGTGCATGTGATCTGTGACCGAATTTTGAAAATTAATCAATATTTGAAAGTTAACTAAGTTTCAAAGTTTGTAGTTTTTACAGATGTTTTATTTTCTGCAAAATCATTTTTTGTTTTAAAAAATGAGGGGACCAATCAGTTTTGTTCTCATTCGCTAGAGTCTGGTTTTCAATTCCACTGCACGCAACACACGCAATGCACGCAAAGCCTGCAACGCAAGGTTTTTGCGTATTTTTTGATGCAAGAGTCGCAACAGACAAAACGCAGTGACATAAGCGACAGAAGCGGTGTCTATTTTATTGCGTTGCCGTTGCGTTGTATGCAAAGTTTTTTTGCAAACCAGGCGTAAACTTACACAGTTCACACATCAGTCATACTTTCTGTCCGGCTGATGTCACAGACGACAGACAGACAGACAGACGGACAGACCAGCAGCAGACGGTCGTGGCACAAGCTGCGGCCATGGATCCGGCGTAGATTGCCCATACAACTCCACGAACAGCGTAACCCATCAACAAGAGCATGCAACTCGCCAGCCCTAACATGGCAGTACATCGCATTTGTGTAGTTTTCTAGCAAAACGTCCTAACTACAAATTAGTTCTTTAAAATGCAAAATGTCAACTGGAAGGCGCCCGTTAGAGTGCATATCTCCGCCAATTCGAGTACACAGACAGACGTACACACGCAATGACGGACAGATCGACCAATCTCATAATCTCCTCCAATTCACTTCGTTCCATTGGCGGAGATAAATATCCAGCCTTCAAATATCTAGCCTATCTCGTTACGAAATAAAATATAACAAGCAAATTAGTATGTTACTTGTCAGTAAGGCGTAAAAACAACGTTATAACACTGGCAAAAATAAACTAATCATTCTGAAAAATATGAATTCTAATGACAACAATAGGCCCACTCCACTCTATCAACGGACGAGATGAACAAAATTAGCCGAGTATTAAACTGTCTGTGACGACTTACCAGCAGAAACGAAACATAACATCAGAAGATCTTTTTTGTTGCTATGAATATCAACTGCCACCGCCTGCACGCCAGATGCAATTTATCGCAGTCAGTAAATTTCGTCTTCAATCAATCGATTTGTTTATTTAACAGACAACAGGATAGATAAAATGTGGCACCATTTTATACGCATTAACTTCAGCAAATATTAACCGAATTTCAAACTTCTTTCACCGTCAGAATCCGGAGAATATTTGTAGTAACAATATTAGTCACTAAAAATCCCACCATACCTCAAGTGTGTCGCTACACTAACTTGTAAAGTCCTATAGTGTCTTAAAATTAAAAACAAGATCTCTGTAAAACACATTTTAAAAATTAACAACAAAAAATAACGTGTTTATTGTCTCATAGGCCCTCCTATAATTGCCCGTTCGTCCGTCTGTTTGTTTTTTCTTGAGATTCCTAACTCAAAAACAAAGAATCTCAACAAACAAACCAAACTGCTGTAAAAGTTCCAAGTCCTGACCTGTGCCAATTTGCAGTTTAAAAAACTCAACAGATCGGGATCGCCGTACGTCAAAACTTCGAAGGGAGAAAACGACGCACATCACGCGTCCACACGCTTTACGAGGTGATCTAATTTACTGTACAGACGCTGCGGCAAATCGGCAATGTAAGTCTAAAAGTGTAATTCAGCAGGAGTAAGTGCATACGGCGGACGGCCGCACTGCATGGCGGCACTAGGCCGGTATCTTCGCCTGTTCAGTAATTCAGTACAGACGAAAGAACAATTTAGGCGTGTTGAGTGTCAGAAGACTTGCCATTAGCATGTCGGTGTTGCATCGTTCGTCGTCAATGTCAGTCTCTTTAACTGTCTCCGAATGACTGGCACCACTGGCGTTGGCGGCGCCTGAAGGTGAATCGTCAACACATCGGTTGAACACCGATCTTCTGCCACCCATGCACAAACTCACGTTTAGATTCACTCAGAATTATTCCTAAGCTAAAATCTGTGGGCGCGTACAAAGCGAAATAACTGAACTGAACTGAAGTCAGCAGCAATGCACATTCAGTGATCAGTTCAGTTCAGTTTCAATTAGTAATGTTGATCTGCACGCGCTCTGAGTTAAAGTATTTGTGCTACGAAGCCGAGTGACTAGTTGAGTTCGATGTAATCATCTAAAGAATAAATCTCTCTGCATATTCTTATAATAATACGGATGTTTCAGACAACCCATTACCATTGCCGTCTTTTGACAGCGCGGGACCCTTGGCACTGACTTACCCGCGAGGCCCCCAGTGATCGACCTGCGACCACACTACATCACAAGCTGTAGGATAGACCTAAGCCTGTACGGTAAGCCTAGAGCTACTTTGGTTTTTACGCGCGACAGCAGGTACTGCTGTAGCACATCTTAGCCATCGCAATTCTGTCTGTCTGTCCGTCCGTCTGTCTGTCATACGGGTGGATCAGTCAAAAACGGTCTAAGCTATGATCACCATACCTTCACCGTCGGCTGCCTGGAAGACTATAGTTTCAGGATCAGTAAAGCTTTTCCATAAATTCGAAAGTGATCACCCCAATCGAGGGCGCTAAATGAGAAGAAAATGGAAAAAAATTTGCGATTTTTAGCCAATGTTGGAATTCATGCATTGGACGTGGCTTGCAATACTGAAATTCATGCACTGGATATAGCGCTAGGCGTCATCCGCCGTCGAGTCTAGATGAAACATCGTTGTGAGCTTAGATTTCGTTCGTACCGGGCATTCACACACGCATCTTTGTCGCGCGTTCCCCTTTGCGTTAGCTGGGCTTTTCTTGTTAGATTTACAATTTCGCGAGCGGAGCGAGCGAAAAAAAAATTAGAGCCTATAGGCCATATTTTGGCTCCCACAACATTTTATATACTTTTTAATTGAGTTTAAGTTGCGACAATAATTTATTCCCTAACGCAATGAAAATTGGTTAGATTGACCAATCGATCCATTATCCGCTGCTGCGACCACGCCGTAGCACAGGGCCTTTTTGGAGTGCGGGGCTCTTGGCACGTGCCAAGGTACCACCCCCGTAAAAACGGGCCTGCCCATTACAAACAGACTCAACCGTAGAACAGCTCTGAAAAAGCTACATCGATAAAGAAAAAAGCATTTTGTTACATAGGCAAATGTGTTGTTACCGGTACCAGCTGAGCCTAAAACACAGTGTGAAAAATGTCGTGCGGGGAAACTTGGAAGGTAAAATACGCCAGCAGCAGATGACACTGTAATGTATTATCTATCGATGCCATTCTGTGTATCGACGACCAGAGGACGGTGCCTGATGGGGCGTTTACACGATGCAGCAAACGTCCAGCAAATGCATTCAAAATGCACGTGCTAATGCTGGACGTTTGCTGGAAGTTTGCCAGACGTTTGCTGGATCGTGTAAACACCCTATGAGAGTTGAGACTGAGCACACAGCGCAGGGCACAATTCCAATGCACTTTTAAACCAGAACTGGCAAAAAATTGCGGTCACGTAGAACATAAATGCATGCATAATTGCAGATTACAAATTGAAATGGAAATACGGTGAACTAGCCTACCCTTTAGTTCGCGGCAAGTCAGGGCAGGAAACGTCATCGACACTGGTCTTTTGGTCCTTCGGCGTGTAATAGTCACGGTATTTCTTCACGAGGATGTCATAGCGACACAGTTTAACTTTGTGTAACGAATAATAGCGAGTAAGCTGTTGCACGGTTGCGATGTCTTCCTTCGGACACTCCCGCACACAGATGCATATACTCCTTGACTTGCCCTTCCGCCGCGGGTTCAGAAAGTACACTTTACTGCAAGTGCCACAGTATGCACGCACAAAACGCTTAACGCGCTAAAAATTTTCAAAGGCAATGAAAATTACGTGCCTAAACTTTTCGTCCAATTATAGCCTACCCCGTTTACACGAGAAAGCTGGCTCTACGACTACGAGTGCACGACGAGCGCTCGTCTTACGCACGTCGTGCATTTATCAAGCTGTCATCAAGCAGGTCTGTTATTGGGACCCGCTGACTGAAATGTAGGCTTATAGGGTGTTTACACGATTTAGCAAACGTCCAGCAAACTTCTAGCAAACTTCCAGCAAACGTCCAGAGTTAGCACGTGTATTTTGAATACATTTGCTGGAAGTTTGCTGGACGTTTGCTGGATCGTGTAAACACTCTATTAGGCTCTTAGTCCACAGCTGATTACAACTGTGCATAACGTGCGCTCGTCGTGCGCTCGTGGAGCCAGCTTGTCGTGTAAACGGGGTATTATTAACCCATTACTGCATAACGTCCCAAAAACACCAACCTTGACAGTAAATCACGTAATAAGTCATGCAGTAATGGGTTGATAAAGACTAAGAGCTATCATGTGACAGATATTGGTTAATGCGTATTGATTTCAATAATTTGGACGCCGATCGGCCAGCACGTAGCCCTAATGACGTCACACCTGGACGATCGTTCTTGGTCTTCATGCAGCTGCAGCAACGATGTCTACGATGTCTCGTAAACATCATCTTTATTCGTTCCATAAACACTGATGCGATTTAGTTTAATTAACACGCCCAGCTAATGAATTTAACTCGATACTCCGACGGTCGTGCTAAAAATACCACCGTTGGAGTATCGATCTGAATTTGAGCAGGCCCTACGGCACTTTCCTTGTAATAAAAAGGAACTAAATTTCTCTCAATTACATTATTCAATTAGGCCTATTTATACTTTAACATTTGCACAATGACCTAATTTACATGTAGGCTACAAACACACACACACACACGCACACACAAATTATGTTTTCTCACGGAGCCTGTGTAAAGTCCATTCCAGACAAGTTAAATTTTGGAACCGGCGAATTCCAGCTGCCACAAGTGTTCCCCCAGCTGTCCATGCCGTTTATTATGCTCTTTGGATTGCCTCTTGACCACGAACGTGTAACAATATATGTCTGCACGTTAACACCACAATTCATGGCAAAAAATTAAGGCTAAAAGAAAACCATCTATATAAGCCTATCTGAGTAGAATACAGACACAATACACAACAAAGTTTTACAGCTGCATCCAAAAACAAGCTGCTTGCTTTGTTGTGACAAATTACCGTACGAAAATTTTAAAAAAACGACGCTCGTATATGATATACAACGTGTAAAAAGTATTCCCGAAGTTGTTTTTTGCAGTAGTTGCTAGACACAACTGTTTTCAACGTTGTCCGGACCCGCACCTTTCACACCCGGCGAGCTCTATTGTCTTACGGCAAGAGCTGCATTGGCTTTTCGTGAGACAACGAGTTGTCTTCAAGCCGGCGGTGCTTACCTTTAAGGCGAAAAAGCTCGGACAGCCGGCTTACTTCGGCAGCTGCCAGCCGCCTACCGGGTACGTGAATATCAGCCTACCAGATTTTTACGTTCAAAGGTGGTGGTGTTATACAGCTCTTAATAGAAGACCATTTCAGAGCTACGGAGCGTCACCTGCCGTATGGGATCACACAGTGTTACCTTCCACTCGACACAGGTGAACGAGCCCCGCCTTAACCCCAGCCAGATAGGCCGGTACTCGATTTACCTACTCCGGAGGGATGGAAGGCTGAGTTTACAGGCGGCTGGTTACATACCGAGAGGGTTTACCTGACCGCAGGCAGTCACCCATCCAAGTACTAACCCGGCCCGGCGTAGAGTAACTTCGTTGATCGAATGAAACGAGTTACCGCTACGCCACGCCACCAACCCAATACGTCCATCTGCATTTCATCTCTGAAGACGCGTACAAAGCAACAGACGTGGAATGAAATAAAATGTAACATGCGCGCTTCTGCTTTTATTTTATTTTATTTTTGTCGCTATATGTACTCACTTTTAGTGAAGTTTTTAAAGCTGTGTTCTTTTTGATGGTAAGTTCTCTCAGATTACTTGCACTGCTTGCTAGCTTGAGTTCAGCGACAGGTTTTAATTTTGGTAAAAAAAATTATTGCCAATAAATATGATAACTATCTAAAGGAATATTTTTTTCAAAACTTTGCACTTAACAGACTGCATAACGTGTACGTAAGCGTACGTCGCGTTGACCACGCAAAGAACAAGATGCAGTGCACCCAATAGTTTTTTTTGTTCATTTATAGCTTACAGCAGGCGAAATATTTATGATTGTGCAAAAGTCACGACGTTGTCTTGCAAAATTGTTTTAACTTTGCAACGGTAAAGCAATGTTGAATGCTGCTTGGCCTATTTTATGCATGCATATGAACAGGTAATAAGTGTGTAATATTCCAAGCGGTTGCTCAGTAATAGCAAACAACTTTAGGGGATATTCAATGCCTGCAACCTGTAAACCACCACGCACAATAAAATTAACAGCCGAACTAATGAAGTCATGGACATCAATTTGGCGCCGGTCCAAAATAAGATACCCTGATTTAAGCAATAGGCCTATGACGTACCTCAATATACTCACTATGATGTTTCTTAGTTGTTTTTCACGTTTTTTGCGTAGCCTAAACGATTTCCGTTAAAATAAGGCTTGGGGTTAGGGATAGGGTTAGTGTTAGGGGATAGGGTTAGGGTCAGGTTTGAGGTTAGCGTTAGGTCGATCTTGTTTTTGCACAGTGAATGGCTGTCTTGTGGTATATTAGCATTGCATTGCATTTTTTAAAAAATGAAGTAGCCTATTAAAGGTTTATAAAGTCGACAAACTTCAAAATAACTGCACGGTTCACCATCAAAACAACCAAACTGAATGTAAAGATTCATTATGAGTCTGCTCAGGTACGTCAGAGTATCCTATTTTGGACCGGCGCTGTACAGGGTGCGGCAAAAAAGTAGCCCCCTAAAGTTTTTTGCCGTTTTCTCAGCAACCGCTTGGAATGTTAACATGGAATTTTACAGGTTTATTTACAGAAACGTTCTACATCTAACTGCTAAGTCAAATATTATTCTGTTAAAAAACGACGAAATTATAGACATCTGGACATGACCGCCTGCCGATTTTTTAGCATTAAAAATGTTTAAGCTAAAAATGCTATTTAATTTTCAAACACCAGTTACCACGTTACTGCCGATGACGTCACAGTGACGCTTTGACAAACAGTAATTTATTTTGTTTATAAATTATCACTAAATTGTGGTCATTTTCAAGCAATCGCCGGCTGCCCACCGGATTCATCTTCCAGCAAGACAGCGCACCAGCACACACAGCGCACAGCGCAGGAAACTGACTGCGGGCCAACTGTCCAGATTTCATCAGAAAAGACCAATGGCCTCTAAATTCGCTGAATGCAAACTCGGTGGACTATCACGTATGGTATGCAATGTTGGAGCTTACCGCAAGCTTAAAACAAAGCCAAAACAATCGCGGAACTCAAGGAATCGCTTCAGGTTATCTGGAGCAACCTACCACAAGGACCGATCGACAAGACTGTGAAAGACTTCTCAAATTAAGCGACTGAAGGCTTGTGTTGGAGGTTGGAGCTGTCGGTGGACACTTCGAACATTCACAGTGACAATGGAATTTTGGCATCTGATCATTAGTTAACTGTGTTTTTTGACTTGTTTTAACGATGTTATTGAACTGGTGTTGTAGCTTGAACATTTTTTCACGCTGAAAAATCGGTAAGCGGTAATGTTAAAAAATCTATAACTTCGTGATTTTTCAATGGAATCAAATTTTATTTGGCATTTAGCCGTAGAACAATTTAATAAATAAATCTATAAATTTACAGATTAAAATGCTAAACGATTGCTGAGAAAACAGCAAAAAACTTTAGGGGCTACTTTTTTCTGCCGCACCCTGTATATTGAGAGATAAATACACAATGTAGCTTGTGTTGAGAGACCAATAGCAAGAACGCTAGAGAAAATTTCAACCTGGACAGAATGTTGCTGCAGCCGACTTGTCTTGCTCGTTGGTCGTCACCTGTTCCTGCGCACTTGTTCTAACTGGTGGTGACGTCACTGGTTTCTGTGTATGGCGTTTGGTGGCGGTCTCGTACGCGTCTATTACTGACTGCAGATAGTTCTGTGTGCGTTTGACATCGTCCTGAATTTTCTCGGCGGCACTGAATCCAAACGTCGAGTCCCACTGATCATGATGTTTTGAGGTGAACTTGGTTTTCTGCCTGTCTATGTTCTTGAGATTTCCAAACGGCTGGCCGAACTCCAGATCGGACAACGTCAGACCCGGCTTTTTGCTAATCGACGAGCGACCCACGGTGCGAATAAACTGATCTGACGTCACCGACATTCGATGATTACCGAAGTCGGAATGAGAACCGGTGCCGAACATTCCCAGCGTGCTATATAAACTGCCGCTCCTTCGTCTGGTTTCCATCTCTGCTGTCGTTCTAATTCTCCGAATTTAGTGCCGACGTTCTCGGTATAGCAATTTTCTAGCGAAAACGAGGTTGCGCTGAACACTTTCTGAAGTGCCTTGGGAGTGTAGGCCTATAAAAAGAGTCAGGAATTGATGAAAGGCAAAATAGACGCCGCGGTGGATTCTCAAGATATCGCGAAGCTACCGACATGCAGCTACACTGGTTGGAGATGTTTTTCAGACCGAACTTGAGACTTTGAGCTGGTCTTAACTGATGCGTTGACGCAGATTCCGGGCCTCTGCACCAGGCGCGATCGTTGCTATGACAACTGTCGCTGTAACCGCTGCTGATTCGACAATTAGGCTACCAGTTGTAGTTGGTCCGTTGGTCGATATTTAGGGTCGGGTCCAGGAAGGTCAAGATTGCTGGGCCAAGGGTCACCAGAGCAATAATCAGAAGAAACGCAATCGTGCAAAGAAAGCAGTCACACCAGCAGTTCATTGTTGAGAACGCTTTTCAGTCAGCTTTTCCCCGAGTTAATTAGGTTCCTATGGGCATGCTGTTGCATTAGCTGGCCTTCAGTTAGCTTTTGGCGTTATCTTGTGCTGAATCGCTGGATGTAGGCGAAGTAGCGGAACGAGTAGGGATTGGAAAGGATAGATGATCTTAGTGATTGTGGACCGGTGGATAATGACAACCGACCGATAGAATAGGTTGCATTGGTAGCATCTCTTGCTTCCGGCTTTTGTGAAGCGACGATTTCATTGTTGACACATGGCGCGTTTGCTAATAGAATCAGTCATCTTCAGCTACAATCAACTTAATGCACTCCCATGCCGCCTTGCCTCTTGACTCCTGAAATAGACAGTATAGTAATCTCGTGTATTTTTTACTGAATTTTACATATAGCAAGAATATTAAATGTCCGTGGGCTAGAAAACTGCGTGCAATTACAAGACTGTCTAATTATTCATCCGTTGTGTTTACCTTTTGACCATAATCTCTGATATGCTTCGAACACTATCGTTAACGACCCTCCTACGCGTTCTAAGTTAGAAATCAATAAAATGCACACATCACGCCATCTGATGTTTCTGCTAGAAACTGGCCTACTCCATGAGACACTGACATAAGTACGTAACAAATACTGCGAATAATTGCATGCTAGATTTGCTACGTTGGTCAGGTCACTCAGGTGTGATGGATAATTCGTTGGTCTTTCTTCGTGCATACGGATTCACATAGACCTAAAAGTGCGGACTGCGGATGCGTTATTAGCTTTGCAATAATTGCATGGTTTGCACCTAGCAATCCGGCCCGCCCACCTGTATCGGAATTCATGCTTTTATTAATTACAATTAGGCTATAGCGTGGGCTTACCCTTTATCTTCAAGCCAGCTTCCCCGGTCGTCTCTACAGACGACCACGTGACGTCATCGACTTTTATTGCGAATGTCTGTATTCGCCTCGTGTGCGGCAAAAATATCACGATGTCCTAAGTATTTGCACAAAAAATAAGAATTACAATTTGCACCATTTCTCTATTATCATGACCATGACATTGTGTCAGCGTACGACCTCACACGCGCCGTGTCTGAAAAACGAAGTCTGCATGGCCATCGCTTGTGCATGACAAATTTACATAGCGTATTTTTACAATGTTTGCCACAAATTATCCTGATAATCCACTTTAGTGAAGCATAAAATAAAGCATAAAATTTACTCTCATCTAAAAATTTATAGTTAAGCCTATCTGACATAATTATGACGTCGTCAAAAGTGCCGCTTTTAGAAGAATGTCCGCCTAACGTCTAATTAAGACTTTGCGGTACGAAAAACACGCATGTTGTTTTTAAAACTGTCCAAAAACATTCAGCGTGATCAGAGTCGAATAGGCATTGCGCTGGGTACAAAAACGTCACACTTGAGAATCAAGAGATGCTACCATAACGTCACATTAGCAACAAATGCGTCACTGCCGCGTGTTCGAGCGATAATTCCACGGCATTAAGCTAGGAACCAAAACGTCACACTTTAGGGATCAGAAGATGGTACCATAACGTCACACTGGCAACATATGCGTCATTCCAGCGGACAGCTGGCTGTGGGGTCTACATGCACTGATGGTTTGGTGATCATCGGCCTTCAATTGGCTGAGAAAATTTGAGGGGTGGGGGGTAAATTATGGTCTTTTGACACTGAGCCAAAACCGGAAGTGGAAATAGATATTTTCTTTCGAAAATGTTCTGAGTGAGACCTAACATGCAGTAAAAAAATTGTGCCGATCAGTCGAAAAATTAGCGACATATACAACGACGAACACTGCGTGCAAAATGGGTAATTTTTAGGCCATTTTGGAGGGCCTGCGACCCCAAACCCCCAACACACACCCCTAAAATAAGTCACGCGTTGCGTTTAGTGATACCTGACCGACAATGCGCCACACCGAAAAATTTTGGGCCGTTCGCACATTATTCAGGAAAATTTTTTTTCCGATAATTGTCGAAAAATGCCAAAAAATGGGGTTAAGTTTTTTTTTGGGGGGGGGATTTCCGGGCTGAAATTTCGAAATTAAGTCACTTGTGAAGTATCAAAACCTATTGCCTATTATTTGGTACACGAAGCGGACCTATCTGACACAAAAAGTTTCAAGAGAGAATGGTATAGAATTTGTTACCCCAAAATGGGGGAAATTATTCGACCATTCACCCCCAAATTATCATAGGGGGCTGAATTTTTGCCGAAACACGTCCCCCACCGAGGCCCGTTGGGAAAAAAATTTCAGTGCCTTAGCTCCCCTGAGGGGAGAGATATGGGGTCAAAGGAAAAATTTCCCCTCACGCCCCCTCAAAATCCCTTCAATGTATTCGCCCAAAATTTTTCCCACGGCTAGCACTCGATGCCCCCTACATGTGGCCAGAGCAAAAAAATGCGGGTTTTCGGAGGTTCGGGTCTAGTAGCGGACATTTCCACTAGAACGCAGTCAGATGATACTCCTCCACATTCCCGCCCATTTTGGTAAAATGGAAAAAAACACTTCAGACCAACATCACAGTGAATGGTCTGCAAGACACTAGACTGTGTAGATGTAACACGGTCTAGTGTCATATGAATCATTCATCGCAATGTTGGTTTGAAGTGTTTTTTCATTTACCTAAATTTTTGTTAGTATCGTTTTTGCTTACATTTATATTTCACAACGTAGTGTAGAGATGCATTTACGTTGTGGTGGGATATGTAATAATCACGTTGTTGCAAACTGTCCGCAGAGTGTGTCAGTGGAAGAATTTTCAAAATTGGTCAGTAATTGGCAAAGATATGGACAAAAGTAAAGTGTCCACATTTTTCATGGCCCACGGTGTAGTGTACAGGTCGATGCATAATATTCTACCCATATCAGCCACAACAAAAATCAATTTAACGCAACAACAACATGCAGAGAAGCATATTAATATCCGACATCAGACTTTTATGATACATACACAATGCAACTACCAATGACCAATGGACACAGCCAGGAATTTCCTCCGGGGTGAGTGTGCCTGTCTTCACTGCAATGTCGAATTGTCGATGTTTTCACAGTTTGCAATTGTAACAAAATTTTATAAACAATAGCATTCATTGTCCTTGTACAATCTAATACCTCTGGAAAATAAAAACATTACATACTCTTTCAAATTAGCAACAACGGTTTGGAAACAGTGTCCAATATATTACTGACAGTTTGAAATAAATGTAACGATGGATACACCGTGTAGAGCAAAGTTCACACTGAACAAAATTAACGGGCAAATATTAACATAAATATTCCTGCAACGAAAATACATAAGTGTTAAACTCGGAACTATAACCGAGCAAAAGCAGTATGGATGGAAAATGATATCGACAAAAAGCCTAAAAACAATCAGACAGAGAAGGACTACATGCAAGTGAAAATATGATGCAAGCTGACAGCTTGTAGAGCCACACCACAAGGTAATGTCACCAACACTTATAGAGTACAGTTGATGAACTTCAAACAGAAGCTGTGGATCTAATTCCCTTGTTTTAATACAAGCTGGATGCCAACCTGGTAGAAATTTACCACATTATGATGCATGCTGATAATTACATTCTGTCTTCCAAATCAGCGGTTTAGACAATGCAGAAGTAGATCAAGGCATGTGCTGTTTTGACAAAGAAAGAAATATAATAGGAAATGTGGCTGTGTTTTCTTTTCTGAAGTACACAGAATGTTTAATATGGCAAGATGACAATATTTCAATACGAGCTGGGTCTAACGGAAGCCGGATCTCCAATACAATCTTACACAGATTTTACACAGTATTTCTTAAAAAGCACCAGCTTTTCTTTCATTGATGTCTTAGTCAAATGGTTATCAATTTACACAAGCTTGCTTTGTCACGAAACATTTCATGACGTCAGCACTACGTCATGATGAGCAAAGATTATTTAACTAACAGCTGCATTTTGTTTGAATATTTGGAATTAGTATTTCTTCAGCAACAGCTGGTAAAATTTAATGTAAATTCACTACCGTTCAACCAAGTTACGAAAGCAAAAAAGAGAGTATCTTTTATCCTGAAAACCGTGTAAAACAGATGTTGTAACAGAAGATGGAAGCTTATATTATTTAGTTCGGCCGACACTGCATGTGAAAAATGGTGCACAGATTAGTTGGCTGTGGGCGCAGTTTCTGTCAATGCTGTGGTTGTGGTTGAATCGTCGAAGTTGAGAATACGTCGCTGAGCCTGCCGGATGTACTGCTGCTGCTTGTAATAGAGCTTCAAGATGCCTTTGATTGTTACAAATGCAAATCCACCCTGTGCAACACACAACCATGCTACATCTAACTGAATCTGTCTGTGTTACTCCTAGGCATGAAGCCCAAATTCCATTATGCCGACTTTGCAACAGTCCGCAAATTTGTCGCGAACGCAAATCATGTCACGGACTTTCCCTGTGCACTGTCACGAACTAAATTCC
>Ga0209367_1001559_pt1 | contig 28495 bp, 20 predicted proteins | sample WorMetLIZISLAND2_FD_187412 | JGI IMG/M metagenome (GOLD analysis project Ga0209367, IMG submission 187412) | Marine gutless worms symbiont microbial communities from Max Planck institute for Marine Microbiology, Germany - Olavius geniculatus... ...
GGCCAGAAATATAAAATACGCCAGATGTACCACTTTGAAAAGATAAATTCAAAAATTTTCTCCCCAGAGGGGCCCCGTGAAAGTGTTTGGGGGCCCCATGAGAATGTTTCACCGGGCCTTGCTGTGGCTCTCAACAGGCCTGGTTATTTAATAAATTTTTAGTAACTCCAGATTGTTAAACCCAGTGTAAGAAATGTGACAAGAATGAACTGTGTTGCTATGTGCATGTGATGTTTTCTTCAGGTTTCAGAATGAGCAGTTTAAAGCAGAAATTACTAAAGAATATCTAGCCGAGAGGTCACATTATCGATTAACCGGCATACCAGCGAGATACCACAAGCGATAGTGTGTGAATATCACCCATTGCTGACATGTAGACCATGAATTGCTTCAAATGTGCACTGACGGATTGACCAAAGTACTGATCGCAATGATTTTTGTTCAACCAGCCACATTTCTGACCATCGGCAATGTTACAGACATGAGCACCTTACTGCGATTGCAGATGGACAGTGCAGTGTGCTTATGTTTACAATATTTACTTCTGGTGACATCACACAATGCGCTGGTGATAAATAATTAGCTGGAAAATGCATTCCACCAGAAGTCGGGGCCCATGTTTCCCTAGCATACGGCGGACAGTGTTGGGGCTTCAAGCAGCAGACTTTAAATAATTACGGTAGTCATTCGGTTACAGAAAATCCCAGACCTGAAAACTCGAGAGTGGAAAAGTATTCCAGTCCATGTGGCAACACATTTGATATACGTGCATTATTGCGCTTGGTATAACGCATCAGTTAAACTTGGATTTGGTGTTGAAGCTATGCTACTAAGGCAACTCTGACTGGTTGATCACATTTGGTGTGTCTGCATTATGGAGACATTTTTGGAGATACTTTTTGAAGAAATTTTTCATTTTTTAGGTGGCATTGTATCGGATAGTAATGTGGGCACTGTCTGTCCATCTGACTGTCACAACCCGCTAAAGCCATTGGACTGAATGCGATATCACTTGCCATGGATTAGACACTTGTGTGGCACTGATCCCAGTGACTTTTCAAGTTGGAACCATCAGTCATTACAGTGATATATGTACAAAACATAAGTTTATACAAAAGGTGATATTGCCTGCATCACACTGACTGTGTGTCAGTGTGCTGCTGAATAATATCACCTTTTGTAATTTTTGCAGTTTTCGATGTGCAAGTCCTTAAATGTTGCCATAACAAGTGTATAAACTTACGTTTTGTACATTTATATTTGCTGTTTTATTAGTAAAATGACGTTTTCCTACAGTTGGTCAGTTACAGAGATATCTGGCCATAAATATTTTACAATCACAATCTTGACCGTTTGGCATTGTGACATTCAAATGGCAACAAGGGTTCGTTGTGGTGGAATTAGATTGGCCTCATTCAATAGCCCGTCCCACAAAACCTCCCATTAGATGCAAATATCCTGGAGATCTCTGACAGAATCTGAATTATAGCCCTTTTGTCTCAAATTTCGTTGCCATGGCAACAAGGGTCATTCGGGGTAAAATTTTGTTGGCAGTATTAGATGGCCCAACCCCGAAAACCTCCTATAGATGCAAAGATCTCGCAAATATCTCTAGCAGAAGCCAAGCTGTAGCCCATTTTGTCCCAAATTTCATTGCCATGGCAACCAAGTAGAGTCGGGAGTAAATTTGAATGACACTGTTAGATTGGTCATCCCCGAATACCATACCTTAGAACCAAAACTTACGACTCTATCTTATACACAGCCGGAGTTATGACCGTTTAAAGAATTTTTAAATTTTCCCCATAGGCGCCATTGTAATTTTTTCGAATTTTTGTAATAAATACGTTAAACATTAAATTTTTATTTTTAACCCTGAAAGGTTTGCACCTTGTGTAAGGCCACATCGTTTGAGCTATTGCATGGAAAAATCCCCTAAGGGGTCTGACTTGTAGGTACGTTGATGAAAAAAAGGCATGTATAGCTAAAAAATTTTGCGTATAATTATTTCAGAGCCTGTTTGCTGAGAAGCCCCCTTGGTCAGATTTACATAAAATTCTGTCGGGGTCGAATTTTTGGCTTTCCCATAGGAAAGAGAAATATAACACATGGCTTGAACTACCGTTCAGCCTGTGATGCAAACTGTCTAACCCTGGTTCTTCTAAAAGTTCACCATTTCAGCGAGCATTTTGTCACTAATTTAGTTTTTCTCAAAATATGTATTGAAACCAGGTAGATTTATTAGTGTTATGCTAGGCTTGATCTTGTTGACCACTGATTATTCTTGTTTGTATTTTTTGATTGATCAACCTAGTGCCAGAATTTGCCATTGTTGAATTACTTTGTATATAATAAAATTATACGAAGATCACCGAGATGCTGCTCTTAACCGAACTGTATTATCCTTTAAGTATAACATTAACAAAAAACTGACAAAATATCTGACAATAATGTTGCATTTTATCACTGTCAGTTTTACACACTTGTTGTTTTTTTTGGAAAATCATTGCATATTAATACTAATAATGATCAGAATAAGGCACAAAGTTTCTGGTGCAAAGTTAATTCAGAACAAGATATTCTGATGACACTGTAAAAAAACATTTATCATATTCATATAATGTAAAGATGTTTTGTCTGCACAACAGTAATTTTTCCTTTGAACTAACTTTCAAATGTAACTTTCCCATCACGTCAGGGCTAGAAAAATTGGTGTGAAAAACCTAGGTTTTCAAGTCATGTGGAATTCACCAGTACCATACCAGTATCGTATAAAAACCACTAAATGGCCATCAGCTATCTTGGTGGCTATGATGGTAGCTTTCGACCTGGTCTATTGATTTTTTGACCCACCAACGCAGTGGTATCATGACAGGAGTACAATTGCGCCCTGAAAATTTTCTTCAAAAAATACAACACCTGCGGCTGAAAATCCCCACTACAGGAGTACAATTCCTGTCTCTAACGTTACAATGTTGCAGTTTTTCAACGAAGCAATTTAACCGACAATGCCTAGGGACCAACCGAATTCACGGGAAAAAATGCATGATTTCACGGCAGAATTTTTAAAATGTGTCAAATTTTACGGAAAATTCACGGAAAGAGTTTCGGAAATTCACGGGCCCCACAGACGTTATTTCGAGGTGCTGCACTAATGCAAACGAAGAAATTTCTGAACAACGAATATTTACTACACTAAGTCAAGACTCAAGACAGTTAATGTCAGCTACTTAGTGCTAAAGTGCGACACATAGCAAACAGCAACATCCGTACAAAAGCTGCTGATAAAACTTTGGAATTGTCAAAAATTAAACTAAAAGTGCTAAAATTCACGAAAAATCACGGATTTCACGGAAATCGGCGTTTTTCACGGAAGAAAACCAATTTCACGGAAAATGTCACGGCCGTGAAATTGTGAATTAAGTTGGTCCCTAACAATGCCGCTGGTCCTGCAGCTGCCCACATATATGTCCGGCATGCAGTAAGGTAGCTAACGGCAAACGCCTAACAGTTGTCAGTTGCTGGTATGCAGTGTTAAGATGCAGGTTCGAAGTCTTGCAATCGCTGTAGGCAGAGTTCGGCCGCTGATTTCAGATCATGCTGCACAACAACACATATACGAACCAGTTATACAGGTTGGGCGAAAAAACGTGCCACTTTACTTTTGTCCATATCTTGGCCACTTATTGACCGATTTTCAACATTCTTTCACTGGCACACCCTGCAGACAATTTGCAATAATGTGATTATTATAGATCCCATCACATCGTAAATGTGTCTCTACTCTACCTTGTGAAATAGCAGTGAAACATGCATACATAACGATAATAACAAACATTTCGGTAAAATTGAAAAAAACACTTCAGACCAACATTGCAGTGAATGGTCTGTATGACACTAGACGGTGTGGGTATAACAGTCTAGTGTCATACAACATTTACTCGCAATGTTGGTCTGAAGCGTTTTTTTCATTCACCTAAATTTTTGTTATTATCGTTAGTTTTTGCTTACATTTACATTTCACAAGGTAGTGTTGAGAACGCATTTACCGTATGGTGGGATATATAATAATCACATTATTGCAAATTGTTTGCAGAGTGTGCCAGTGAAAGAATTTGGAAAACTGGTCAATAATTGGCGAAGATATGGACAAAAGTAAAGTGGCACGTTTTTTATGGCCCACAGTGTATAACTGCAAGAAAACAACACCGGCTACAAACTTATATCACTGCTGCACTGGTCCTCTGCCAAGTAAAGAGAATTTTGTCGAGTAGTCGAGTAAATTTTTCGTTTACGGTCACAGGCTGAACAGTAGTTATGAGCTCTGTGTTACAAAAAAAACCTTTTTCCTGTAGTAAAGGCCAAATTTTGGCTCTCCACAAAAGCAAAACACAACAGGCTGAAAAAATATGGCCAGCTGAGTAGGTCTACATCTGCAAAATATAGCCAAACGAATTTTAGTAACATCCGTTCAGCCACAGCATCTGGGCGAATCTGTGAACTGTACAGCTATTGTGAACTTGTGATTATTTTCCCAAGTGACCCAAGGACCAAATCCCCCAACCGATTTTAGTGCCATATGGCTCAAAAGATGCAGATCATCGTAAGAATATGCCTTTTGCTTTCTGAATGTCTGACCCGTAGGCCCGAACATTTGCTGTTCTTTAAAATGTTTATCAATTTTACCCTTAACACCAGAAACCAACAAAAGTGGCATAGAAAATATGAATAAAAATATGCACCTTGATTATGCACGTGGATACAGGTAGACAATAGTGCACGCACTCAATGCCGTTAAGCAGTTGTTTTATTGCTGCTGACTAAGCCCAAGTACAACTTCTTGATAACTGTCAAATAAGAGAGAAGGTGTTAGGGAAAATACACAACAAGATACCTGCAAAATGTGAAGACCTTTCAAAGACAGAACTCCGATTTCCAGAAGCCCATCGCCTGTCATATCAACGTTCCTTAGTGCCAATATTGGGTCGGGCAAACTGATGCAGCTCACCAATGCAAAATCTACATCTTGCACACCCGTTGTTTTGACTGATGTTGCACAAGCTGCACTGATGTCATTTTCACATGATTTGTCTCCAACATCAGACGGTGTGCGGGATTTCCTGTCAAACTTGCCAGCGGCTGTACTAACTATGTGCTGTGAGAGACATTTGTATATGAGCAATTCCTGCAATGTATGCACAAAAACTGTTCAGGTAGCTGTTAAACAGGGATACACACTATGCCAACTGTATCAAAAATTGATATGAAAATATTTTTAACAAAAAGAATAGTTCAATACTAAATAACGCACTAAAATTCACTGACAATCTGACAATGACAGCTATTAATACTTCAATGCGAGCACCGTCACTTTGCTGTTTTACGAAGGCAGAGTGGAATTTTTAAAATAAGTGCACGAATGCATGTAAATTGACATCCTGACACACTTAGCAGTATCCCAACTTTCTGCTGAAAGTACGTTAGGCTCGTTACATTGAAAAACTGATCCATAATCAGCTAAGTAAGACAGAAGGAGTATGGAGGCTACAGGGGGTTAGAGTTGATTCCCCTTATATATTTTAACGGACATCACAGGGAATATAAGTTTTGCTCAGCGGTAAAAAACACTGACCCCTCTGCCAGGAAACACTGCCCAGATGCTTGTTATAATGATCATCTTTATCGTAATCATTTTATTTGCTCGAAATTTTCGAAACTTCTTAGGAAGATCTTTGGAAGACTTCTTTTCCAAAGAAAGAAAGAATGCGGATTTTCGAAACTTTTTTGGAAAATGTCTTTGGAAGAATTTGAGAAGATTTTGCAAAGCACTAGCCTTGTCCTGCATGGAGATGGCTGTGTAATAAAACGAAATTTGCAAAAAAAGTACGCAATGTTGACACTTAGCTTAGACGTCATATGGGACGTCATATGTTATTTGCATAATGCTGCGGTGAAAAACTAAAGTTGGCGAGACATACCAGGCTCCGAGAGCACTTAAGTAGCATTGATCAACAGCCTACATGGTACATAACCTAAAGAAAGAAATAGGCAGAAGTGCAAGCAATCTTAGCTTATCTCACCTGTCCATATGTTCCAATAAGAACCTCGGACTGGCCGTCAAAGTCAATGTCCGCAGCCAGGCAGCACAGAGCACTGTCATATGAGTCACTCTCGGGCAAAACCACAAGTGCACCCAGACCTTGCTCTGTCACGTTCCTATTAAAACAAATAACAAGATGATGTAACTAGAAATTTGGGGCAGGGCCCAACGTGAGACCACCCGGCACTGTGAGTTCAATCGAGGGAGTCTTGGTCTACAGCTTATTCATCACGCCATCGATTACAAGTTTCGTCTTTCCCCTCAATTTTGGCTTTGGTCCACTGTCTAGGTTTGCTGGCAAAGTGGAAAAAAAGAATAAAAAAAAAATAAAGTAGAAAAACATAGCAAAAACAAAAAGTCTCCTGTTACTACATACGGCAGTGTTTTTCAACCTTTTTGCTGCAGTGGAACCTTACATAAGTGTGACGATCACTCACGGAACCCCATGCAATGATTCGTAAATCTAGCGGCATATATAGGCGAAGTGGAAGTTTCAGGGTATATGGGGACCAATATCTCCAGTGGAGTCAAGAGGAAAAGAACCTGTGGGGCCTGAAAGCAAAGCACCCAAAAGCCAACAATAAATCAGCAAGCAAAATACTTGTTGAATTTAACCACATTAGATAATATTATTTGGCAATTTTACTTCACTCTTAGACAACAATATGTTATTGTATTTAAGCAAAAACACCCTATGAAGAGGTCGCCAACGGCCCAAAAATTATCATCAGATCTTTTTACCTTTTATGTTCACGGACAGCTCAGAGGTCTCGACCCCAAGCCAGTTATGCTAATGCACGAGGCTTTTTATATTTCAAGCAGAATGTTTCAAAAAATAAAAGTTATTCAACAAATGGACAAATGATTTCTTAACATGTTAAGTGTCAAGTGTTCAATGCAGATATTTTAAAAACAACAAAAATATTTCACACTGTATGCAAAAGTAGATGGCTAGAAGCGCTAATTTGGAACTAAGCATTCAGTGCATAGTACTTCCGTGGTTTGGTCTGACGTAATTTCGTACACCAAATTATTTTTATTTTATTTACTGACCAGCCGCGGAACCCTTGGCAGATGCTCGCGGAACCTTTGGGTTCCGCGGAACCCCGGTTGAAAATCACTGATATACAGGCAGCCTAACTAGCATGAACATGCAAAATGTAAGCTTTCAGCATCATATGATAAGGTGTATTAGAGACATATATCTCAGTCACTATTAATCTGCCAATGAGAAAAGGTACTCGATCAGTTTGCTATTAAAACTTGAGCTAATAAGACAACTCTGCATGACTGACTGACTGAACAATGTAAATTAACTAGTCAACATGAACAGAAAGTAAGCTATCACATTATAAGTCTTATTCATGCTACTTAACACTTTGCATCAAATACAAAGCCTGACGACTGAGCATGTTTATTCAGTCTTGTTCCCGAGCAAAAAAACTAATGCGATAAAATCTGGTAATAAGTCATTTCAGGCATCAGTAAAAACGAGGTAGTACTCGATACATAATCATCAAGAGGTATGATACTTAATGCTTCAATCACTAAAATACTGTAAATATTTGACTTACATATGCCCAAAACCCGAAGGCATACTCATTGACTTGTGGCACATACATGCAACAGAACATCATTCCCCAATTTACCACTATACAAATTCGGAGAATTCCACTCACACGTAAACAACAGATAACTCCACTGCATTCGTGACAATGAGATGGTACTCTGGAAGTCTGACTGGACTGACGACCTGTTCTGAACACGCATAAATAACATTCAGAAAAATAATATCAACCAAAAATAATCTGGTAGCAAACACATACTGCCAGGGTTCCTACAGGTTTTCCGTATCAAAATTACATGATTTTTCCAGTCATAGAATGACAATTTCCCTGACATTATCAAAACAATAATGTCTTAAATGGTGTTAAGTAATAAAACAGTATTAGTAGAGCAATATGCAAATGATAGAGTCCCTGGTCGGAGGGTCAGGGGGCAAAGCCCCCCCTGAAGCTGAAACATGTCTAGCTTTTGGCCGTTCAATGGAAACCACAAAATTTACCTGCTTTTTAATATTTGGAAATGCAAAAAATAACAGTTATCTGCAGTCTGCATGATCCAAGATCATTTTCCATGACTTTTCAAAAATAATATTTTTCCCTGACAACACAAATTTCCTGACATTTTCCAGTTTTCCCTGACCTGTAGGAACCCTGACTACTCAGTCAATGATGATAACTTGTTGTGAATCACAGACCTGTAACGAACACTGCGACCAATTAATTTTGCACTACAGAGAAATGTTGCCGCTTTTTTCAACATACACACCGTGTTTCAAAAAACAGTGGAAATTGTTTTTGTCATAACTATGTCAAATTTTCACCAATTTTGATAATTTTCGGCAATAAGATGGCCAAGACGATAGAATTATGTAAGATGCACTGATTTTCCATTTTATCTAATTTATGTCAATGCACTACCATGTGAAACACAGATGCTCCAATTTTGCATAATGCTGAGCTGTTGTCTCTAGTAAACGTTGTAACAACTTAATTAAGCACACAATAAGTGAAATGTACACTATTTGGCAGAACTGAAGGTTGTATAACAACTCGCAAATTATCAGAGTTTATGCCCAAAATGCGCCCAGTATACAAGGACACAATGGCTTAGATGCAACGCTACTGGCTGATAACGGAATCAAAGGTTGACTGATCAGACTGCATTAACTCATCAATTAGACATGTTTTAGCTCATCAGTCACCTATTTTGTTGTCTGGTATTTTCACTTTAAAATATTTAATACCACAAAATTAGTAAATAACGTGGCGCCCTCTGTCAAATTGATAATGCAAAAGTGAGCAATCGGATACAAATAATCACTGCAAAATGTAACAATTTGGTGCATCTGTGTTTCACATGGTAGTGCATTGACATAAATTAATTGAGGTGGAGAATAAGTCCACCTTATATAATTCTATCATCTTGGCCATTTTTGTGCCAAAAATTAAAAAAGTTGGTGAAAATTTAACAAAGTTATGAAAAAACAATTTTGACTGTTTTTTTAAACAATACGGTGCAAATCTGAACATCTGAATATTCTAATGTAAGGCTAGACTAGAGAAGATGCTTAAATGGACATTCTGCAATCATTTAATGGTTATTATGTTGATTTGGGTAATCCATTCTGTTTTAGGCAACGACGAAACCATACTTAATAAATGCCAAACTAACTCTCACACTGGCCCAATCCCTAACCCTATTCCTAACCATAACGACTTTTTCGAATGGCAGCCCTTTGCAATGGTGGCCCAACACCACTATGCTAGTTAAAAGTGGTGTTATACCTCTTAATAAAAGCCCAATTCAAAACTATGGAGCATCACCTGCCATATGGGATTACAAAGTGTTGCCTGCCGCCTGACGCAGGTGAACGCGCCTGCCTTAACCCCAGCCAGATAGGCCAGCACTCGATTTACCTACCCCAGAGGAATGGAAAGCTGAATTGACCTATGCGGCTGGTTGAATACCGAGATGGTTTACTTGCCTGCAGAAAGTCACCCATACAAGTACAAAGCCAGCTCGTGTAGAGCAGCTTCGTTGAACGGACACAATGCGTTACCCACTATGCCACACCACCAACCCAAATCTACTATAATCCACTTGACCGAGAGTGTCAAACCATCAAATCACTCAAATTAGTACAAACTACAATAATAGCTTTTTCAGCACTTTATAGGTGCCATTTTACCTGCGCCATCGGCAGGTAGAGGCTGATGATCAGTGATCTGAAACAGCTGAACAGATGTGACCGGACTGTCGTGCTGGACTCGGTGTATTCTCAGAACAGCTTCAACCAATCAACAGCGGCATGCCAGTGTACACTCTGATATAATGATATAATATAACTAAATCACTTCACAGACAAAATATCCTATTATAAATAAGACCAAAAATATCTTTTTTAAAACAGATAAAAAAATAAGCTGTTACTGATTGAAAATCTTTTAATTTCCAAAAATTAATTAAAACTTTGATTAACTTTTGTAAGCTAAGTCATGAAAGATCACAAAAGATGCAGAATTCAACTAATGGTTGTTGTTATCTTTTGCGAACTAAAGCAAAATCCAAAAAAATGCTGACGATGCATTTTTGCCTAACCCTATACAGGTAAAAATCTCTACTTGCTCCTGTCCTTATCCAATGAAAAGAACCTTCAAAGAAAAATAATAGCAACACAAAATGACACTGAAAAGTGAAGATACAACAGAGGCAGAGATGTCACTGACAGACTACGAAAAATTTGCCATTACAGCAGCAAAACAGCATAACTAAAAAAATTTTCATATAGTACTGTATCAGAAAGCAATCCTATGAGTATCTTTACCCTGTACACACACGCTAGTTCACCTTTTGATTTTACACTAGATCTTGAATGGAAAATGAAAATAAGTATAATGGGAAGACATCTGTCTCATGGAAACGGACAGAAAAGGGTGGAAGAAATGGACTGCCTGCAGTGTTGTAAAGCATTTAAATACTTCAAACATTTAAATACTATTTACACATGTAGGCAGTATTTAACAGCGAGTATTTAAATACTTTCAAATGGCTCGTATTTGAAGCGGTATTTCAATACTTTTAAAGAGTATTTAGTATTTTAAAATTTCTAATTACTTACTCCGGCACTTTTTGGCAATGTTTGCCTGTTTGACAGTCATTAATACTCACTGCAGCACTGTTTAAATGTTAGAACATTTGCACGACAACTACTGTGCATTGTATGGCCCATAACGATGTTTAGTTGCTGCTAGCATTGATATTTTACAAGATGAACAGCAAAAGCAATGCAGCATGGGTTTTGTGCTAGTAACAATCACAGTTCTGAAGAAGAAGCTGGTGAAGATTGATGCAAAACATGCAAAACCATTGTGTGATGTACTGTCAAACAACTTTTTGTTTGCTACAACACGTGCCCACATTCAAGCACTCCAGTGGAAAGACTGTTTAGTTCAGCTTCACTCGTACTGACAAAACGGCAAAATAAACTCGGTGACAAACTGTTTGAAAAACTGGCAAAGTTGAAAGTTAATCAGCATTACTGGTGACTAAAAGATGAACTAACTGATAATGAAAGATGAACCGATGTCAGATGTTTAATGACACAGACAGACATCTGTGATTTTAGTCTATTAGTGATTAGGTCTACTGATTGATTAAACTGTTGCCATTGTGCTGTCATTTTTTCTAAACTGAAAAATAAAAAAAAATTTGGCATAAAAATTTTGTTGTGTAATATTACCGTATTTAAATAGTATTTAAATACTTTGAAATTTTTAAGTATTTGTATTGTATTTAAATACTTTTATTCAGTATTTGTTACAACACTGACTGCCTGATGTGCAGGTCACTGGAAAGACTAAAGGTAAGGTTATAAATAAACTTGAAAGCATACCATAGAATACTGACAATAAAACATGATATTACTCCACAGCTGACACATGCAGCCATCCTGAGGTCTAGAGAGACACGAACAGTTGCAGAGAGAGAGTATAATAAATAATCAACGATGCATTCTTCAACAAGTCTGGTAGTACCTTTGTTGACGATATCAACAACGGCAATGACAACGTATCCGTTCTGACAGCCAAATGCTGTCAGTCGCCACTGAGAACCGACGCAAATACAGTGAAGATAAGTCACTCTGCATACAGACAGCAGAGTGGCACTCAAGCTTAGGTGGCAACTGGCCTTTGCAATTCCAGGATTCTAAATAACAGGATCCCAGCCGTTTTCGCCAATCCCAAATCCCTGGATAGTGGTGTCCCAATGCCGGGATTTCAAGATTGCAAAAATTCCAAAAAATTGTACTTTTTGAGTGTCAAGTGACACACATAAATAATTCTAGCCGTCTAGCAAATAAAATATTCCATGTGTGCTAGAGTCCTACTTCTTGCTGTGCATTGTAATTTGTATTTTGACAGTCACAGTCGCAGTCATAGTTCGGATATAGGCCTATCTTCCATAGGGGCTGGCCTCTTATATCCTATGCATGAAACAAGTCTACTATAGTGATACCAAAATAGATTGGTAAGCCTAATCCCGAAACAAGATCCTGGAATTAAAAATTTCTTAATACCCAATCCCGGGATTAAATTCTCAATCTCGGGACTGCAATCACTAGTGGAAACTTAGGCGACAGAACTAAAACAAAACTAAAATAAAAATGTACACAATGATTAATTAATTAAAGTTTGTCTACATTTCTTAATAATAAACCATCTTACAGCTACAGAACGTCACCTGGCATATGGGATCAACAAACACAGGTGAACATGCCCCACTTTAACCTCAGCAAAACGGGCCGATACTCAATTTAGCTACCTTGGGGGATGCAAGGCTAAGTTGACCTTAGTTCTTCGTTATATACCAACAGGGTTTGCCTGTCCACAGATAGACACTGATTCAATAACCCACAATACACACAAAACTAACAAACTAATGAGTATTAACGTAAGAAAAACATAACATTCAAAAGTAAAAAATAATATTCGATAATAGAAAAATGTAATGAATACAACTATAAAGCTTAAAATAATTACATTCCAGGCAATTGCAGCAGCTCGGGAAAATAGTCATCTAATTGTTCCTCCACAAACATGTGAGTATCCTTTGCCTGCAACAGAAATAACATATATTAACAAATTCATATTATAACGTTCTTGTAACAAGCCACTTCAACTCAGCAAGAAGCACAAAAGAGTCATAACATAGAGAATCTACCTTTTACTACATGTTATATTTTTATATAATTAGTACACACAGTAGCAACTTCAATTTTTGTTCAGCTGAAAAATTTTTCAAAGCACACCTGCTGTGACTATGTCCGCAGAAACAGATTTCTATTAACTGTTGTAAAAAGAGCTTGTTCTCAATCTGAATTCCATTCATAGCATCTAACCAACAACATCCAAAAGTGTCATGCACAACTTCTCTCCACAGAATTTGCGTCAAATGACAGCGCAAATATACACTGTGTCTCAAAAGAACATCCCCGACATTTCCGAATGTAGGCCTAACTTGAAAACCAATTATCAGATTTTGAGACACAACTTGCCATCAAATGACTAGTCAGTTTTCCACCTCCAACTTTGTTTCTGCACTACCTGAGGAAAAAACAACCAGCAAAATATCACTTTTTTATGCAATGCGATATGATTGCTCAATTAACATAATGCATAAAACACATTTTGTTCACATTTCTGACACTTTGGCTGACATTTCATCCAGTTGTCCATTTTTTAACTGCCTGCAGTAAAATTGCTTGAAGTATTGGCCCACTATGCAAACACAGGCAAGGAGACGTTTTCTCCATTCATTAACAGCAGTATCGATAATGTTCTGCTCCAGACCAATCCAGGCTCTACCAGTCGCTTCTTGACTTCACAAATATTCCTAAACTTTATCCGGTAGACACACTGCTGCACGACAGTCAAACCTTGTAACAGACCAGCTGTCGGGGTCCACAGATTAGGAAAAGTGAAATTTGTCAACGTTTTTTGATTTATCTTAACACGTATTATGCTTGGTCTGATTTCTTCAGGTAGTGCAAAAGCAGACGTTGGGTGAGGTAGAAATTAAAACACTTATTTAATAGCCAGTGGTGTCAGACATTTTTTGCCAAAAATTATTAAAATCTGTTAATCTTTCTTTAAGTTACGATCGATAATGTTGGGGATGTTTTTTTCAGGTTTTCTGTTTATTTTAACACATATTTTGCTTCATCTGATTTCCCTAGATAGTGCAGAAACACACATTGTGTTAGGTGGGAAACTAAACAGTCATTTGATGGCAAGTTGTGTCGGGAATATTTGTACCAAAAACTACCAAAATCTGATAATTGGTTTCAAAGTTACAGTCAAAAATGTCGGGGATGTTTTTTTGAGACACAGTGTATAAGCACAATACTAACAGCTATTCGACTAAATTGAGCCAGAGCATACCAAGAATATAAGAACACACAATACACCAACCTCTCTAAACATATGAACTTTTGAATCACCACCGCTTAGCAGAAACACCTTCTCCACTTCACCAGCATGAATAATCCTTAAATATCATTAAAAAACAATTATTGGAAACAGCAAATAAAAAAAACAATAAGTATCTTTGTTGGCTGTAATCAACAGTCTCATCTTCATGAAATGACAATATTTCTGCACAGAGCTGAGTAATAATTAATCTCAAATATAAGAATTACACCAGTTGTTGCTTTTTTGATGGTAGGAAAACTAGAATGATGCAGTGATCAGAATAAGATGGTGATTGATGCTTTACAATTTATTCTCGCGTGCAGCCAAATTTTAAAAAAACTCCAGGTTTTGGTAAAGCCAGTTAATAACTAGTTTCAGCTAATGCTTTTCATCAATTAATATCTCCTCAAGTACAATAATCAAAAGTTGAAATTATGCCTGTATGTAGAATACAGTAGAAGCATGATATCCATACACATGTTTGGCCTTAAGCCAAAGCTGTGCCCCCTATCTGCTTAGTTAACCAAAAGAATAAAATAACATCACTTAAGGCAGGTTTCTGGATCTTAACTGGCCGGTCAAGTTAGTGTTAACTGACAGATTTGCATAACTCTTGTTTCCCGTTGCACCAACCAAAATGGCCAAAAATTTAACTAGCTAAAATCAGCCAGTTAGCTAACCATCGATCGTAGTTATCATATTTAACGCAACTTTTGTACCATTTTGCAAGCAGTTGAAGAATGTGATACTATAAAATGATTTTACTGTATAGCAATGTCTTCAAAACGCATGAGGAAACGTTTGCTGCTACAAATTTTACTACAAAATCAATTCATGAATGGACAAAATGGCTGGCTTGCGCTCATTAATATTCATGACGCCCGACTATGCTGTGCGCATCGTTGCTAAGCAACTATAGTTTACCATTCAGTTAGCTAACAGCCAGTAAAAGTTTTGTTCAGAAACACACACAAACTCAACTAGCGAGTTACATTTAACAGACGGTTTACTAACTGATGAGTTAACTAAAAGATCCAGAAACTGTCCCCTAAAGATTAGTCCACAGTTATCCACGGCAAATTTTGCCAAATTACACCTGCGGGCCAGTCTGCAAAATTCCATGCCTCACCGCGGCAAAATTGTTCAAATTCCAAGGCTCACCACAGCCATCCGTCTGAGAATGAACTGAGCTCTGTAATGTCAAAAAAACTTCAGTTATAGTTATGCCAGCAACATTCTAAAAAAATTATCATCTTTGTTTCCTTTCAAAACTGCAATCTGTCAAGTGAAATTGTGTTTATTTATGATTATGTACCATATTGCAATGGCTATTAGTAAGGCTTACAGTTTTAGGCAGTTCAGTTTGACTTTTTTCCGTGATATAATTAGTCTATCTAGTTATGTTGTGAAGCCAACGATTGTACTGATCATTGGTCATTTCTCAATTTTTTGCAAAATTTGCTGAAATTCCGCAGAAAAGGGCAAATTCTGCGACTCAGCTCGAAATTCCGCAACCTGCAAAAAACTGTGGCAGAAAGATAACTTTAAAATAAACCACAACACACAAAAAGTGCAACAGATTACTAGATTTAAAGGTCCATGGACACCAAAAATAACTATATATTTTATCCACTTTCCTAAAACCACATCAATTTTGTGATAATTTTGATAGTAATATCGGTGACCAGCGTTTTGTCAACATAAAGAAATTTACACTTGAAATTGACGATCTATGAAAATGCCATAGAAAACGAGATGCCATGTTGACAGGCTAATGACATCATCAGTTGAACATGTCGTCAACATAAAATACGCACAGAAACATGAGCATTATAAAATCACATTTTCTACCTATATGTTGCTACAGTTATCATGTGGCGCACTATTTTTTGTCATTAAAAATATTAAAATTAATTGGTAAACACTGACTGTGTTCAACCGGTGACGTCATTTCCAGCCACTTGCCAAGATCAGAATTTTCAGCATAACATAACATAACATAATGCCATTTTCCGTTATATTTATACATTAATTTCATACATTTATAAAGCTTAAATCAACATATTATATATACAAGGTGGAATGTCTAATTGAGGTCTGCATAAATTTCACAAGCGAGTTTGACCGTGGCCATGGACTTTTAAGTAACAAGACACACTATACAGCAATGCTCACTCTGTATTGTAAAGCTGATATGGCACAAAACTCAACTCAAGACTCTGACAACCTTCTGCAAAAACAGCCACACAATACGTGTGTGATAATAATAAAATATTAATATTGAATGCGACAATAATATATTATTATTATTATACTAATGTAATGCAACTAGAATGTCTAATGACTAATTTTTACTACCACATTTATTGCAAGATTAATTAATTTAACAATAAAATAATGGCAGTTTGAATATGTATCTGATTTGCACTGAAGGCAGGTTTCATCAAACAGCATGTTTCTTGTTTGTTCTTCTAACTAATGATAATTCAAACAAATAAAAAACTATGAGTGAGGGACCGAGTAATGCCTGAACCAAGTAATTCTACTGCCAAGATGTCTGGTGAAAAGTGTGATGCCAAAATGCTATAAAAAAAACTGCAGTTAGCACTGGCGAAAAATGAAAAGTCCTTTCCAAGCCAAAAAAGCCAACATGATGGTGTTGATCTTTGTATTCCTTAACCCTCAGCCAAACACCAATTTAAGCTGCTAGACCAGGCTAGTACATCGCACGATGTGCCTGTTTACATCCCAGCTTTCGCTGGTACTCATTGCACCTACCCACGGAGGGATGGCCAGGCTGAGTTGACCTGGGTGGCTAGTTTCATGCCAAGATGGTATACCACAAACAGTCACCCATCTCAGTATAAACCTGACTCAGTGTATGGTAACTTTGTTAACGCGATTATTTGACAAATGACGTTACCACTAGATCAAGTTCCCAACTGTCGAAGAGATTATTAACTAACGTGCAATTCTGTTGAGATCCAGTTCTCCTGCAGCATCAAACTCTGAGTAAACGTTGAGATAATGGTTTAGCTTTCCATCTGATAACTGCAACAGCAAACTGTACTTATTATCATTCAGATATTATCAAATTTACTCAATTACTGACTGTATTCATTTATTCAAACTTCACATTCCCCAGTTACCTCAGACGCAACCTTCTAGACAGACCTAACAGAGGCTATGTTTATGCCGCAGGTTCACATATCACAATGTCCACTTTATGGAAAGCAGGTATATGAAAATGGTTATGTTTAATAGCTAGCAATCTAGATTCACTAAATTCACAAATTTGTACCCTCTGCTCCTAAATGTGAAAACTACAGTGTCATCCCTGCTACCATGCTATGGTACTAATATATTCTAAAGTGACCAACATTCACAAAATAGTGCAGTCTGCCAACAACATGGTGTTAAGGGCGGTGCTGCTATGTCAGAACAATCCATATGATATCATATACTTAAATGACTAAATATTTAGATCATTAGACATAACACAATCCTGACATTACATGTTAAGATGCTAAAAACATTAAACAAGTTTTCATGAAAGTCACTCACCTTCACAAAAGCAATAGCAACAATGCCAACTGTGTGACTTCTGTTGAAAGCATCAAGAGAAATTATCTCTGCATCTACTACAATTGACAACAGTGTACAGTTAAAAATAATAAAAGTACAGATCAATGAAACAAGTTACATTAAAAGTACAGGCAGTTTTCTATATATACCAAATCCTTCATTATTATACAACAGTATTTGTAATACATTCTTACAATACACATATGTTGTCATACATGCATGTGCACACACATCAAAAACAATGGCACTTACGTTTCTGGAGCTGAAATAATGTGTAAAAATGTTGTATCAAGAAGTCCTGTTACTGTTTAAACTGTAAAACCTTCCAAGGTAAGCCGTGAAAACACTTTCCAACAGTTAAGAAATCACATTAAAAAATACATTATCAAAACGCAATATGCAGCCATATGTGTACCTGGTATGTACGTGAAACTCACTTCACGTGAACTTGGAACTGTTTTCTGAAACGAAACAGTCATCACTTTGCCATGGATTGAAGCAACAAGCAGTCTATTCTCGTTTGTAGAACTCTTGAATTGAGCCAATCCATAGACATTGCTTTGAGCCTCAAGCCGACAATAATGCACTTCTTGCATCGAATAGTTTGTTTCAGCTGTCATATTTGCATTGCATTTTCATCTCTCAACGCTGCAAATAAACGTCACAACTCAGTCTGCTACAACACAAACAAAACTTAGTTTATACTTAGAAAACTTACATTTCCTGGATTAATCTTGCCACGCTGCTAAATAAAGTGCATTCAGTTTTAGTCCGAGTTGGCCGATATAAGTGACGGTGATTTAAATAACTGACTTTAATCTCATTTATCTCCATTAAGGTCCAACAGGTGGGCGTGGCATCACGACATAACTGTCATTATAACTACATGATACTGACTTTAGCAACACGATACGTACCGCATAGACGGCAAATCGCCAAATATCAGTGTATGCTCGGCAGATATTATATTCCTTGGCATACAGTATAGCTTTTCCCGATTTTAATCACAGTCGATTTAAATGTTTACAATTTACATCATAGAATATTTATCTCCGAGTTTTGACCAGTCGCATCTCGTGGTGATGTGACTACTGATTATTTTCGTTTTCGAAATCGCCTAGGCAGGACGAAACACGTTTTCGGTATAATCCGCAATTAGATTACCTACTGTTGTGGTATGCAATTTGTCAGTCTTGGCTAAAGAAGTTAGAAGTATTTGCTAGTTTTCATTCAATAGAGCTCCTTACATTTATCCCTGCTAAGTTGCTAATTATCTTTATATGAACACAGTTCTTAATCAATATGTGTCCAATTATAATTCCTTATAATGAATTCATCTTAGGGCTGCAGAAATAGGCAATTTATATATTGGCAATTTATATGCATGAATGAATAATTGAACGTTTATTAATGCGTGATTTCTGAAGTCAAACATGTCAAACGATAAACGTTTTTAGCTTTCATTCACGGGTCGGCTGTCGACTTGTTTCGTGAACAGCCAACCAAATGAATGAAAGTTAAAAACGTTTACCGTTTGACTTCAGGATTCACGCCTTAAGTTTGCAGAAAAAAACTTTGACCACAACAATGCATGTATACTAGTAAAATAAAATACAGTGTTAAAAAAAATTACACAAAACATCACATGAAAAGTCAGAAAAAGTGCTACTGATAATTATTAACTGAAAACAGCATTTTAAAACGTTGAAAAGTAATCTATTATTTTAACCAAAATTAAACTAAAATTTTGTGGGTCTCAAAGTTACAGCAATTTGGGTGTGCATCTGTCTGACCAGTGTTTAATTTCTCTGCAAAGCTTCAGATGTGACATAAAACAAAACACTGAGACACTGAACACAAACTTCAAAGGCATGCATATGATATGTATTAATAGCTTTAGCAATGCTATAACAAAACACTGAAATTTACAAAAATTACACATACAGCACAGGACACTTTCGTCATGGTCATGAAATAGATTTCCAGTCAAAATAAAAATATTTATGTATATTCAAACTGCACCACATATAAATTTACACCACATCTTCAGAAACTGCTTGACAGAAACACGGGAGTTTTTTAAGCAGAATATTCTTCATGGTTAATATTTGTTCACCCATTATCCAACTGTCCCCTTTAAGTGAAATCAATCCAGTTCTGAAAAGACGGGATAAAAATTTAAATCGTTCCAGAGCAGCATTACAATGGCAACATAAATGCTTCAGGACTACAATAACTATAATTACATATATCATCAGTGAATCACTTGACTTTAAAATTAATATCTAACACAAATCCTCAATGTACAATACATGACACACCTACGTATGTTAAAAACATGAAACGAACTCTCAGCCGATTCCGATAAAAAAAAGCAACCACTAAATACGTCTTTGGTGCTTTAAAACAACTAGCTGCACTATTTCTGAATGCATAGTATTATCGCACAATATATCGCATCTCTGATTGATCAAAATATATTACGAATACACGGATATACTACAACGACAACAATTAATAGTAAAGTCAAACAACAGATAGTCTAGATATATACTGCGTTCAGAAAAAAACCCACTTACGTTTCCTCTCCATGGAAAGTATTTAAATTTCCATAAAATTCTCTGCAAATGTCTAGAAGGAAACTAGTATTCCACCAGTGGAAAAGTTAAATATTCTTTGCTACTGGTAACGTCATGCTGACGGCATATTTCCACATTTGTAAATTATGGGTTTTACTGTTGAAGACAAACATCTGATAAATGCTTGCAAGTCAACAAGGGTTATGTAGCCACAAGTTTTTGCTACATGTTTCTGGACAATGGCAGACAATGAAACATTGACAGAATAAAACTTTTAAATATAAATAATTGACATGACCTGCAGTTTCAAGCCGTTTAACTGATATTCATCCATGCAGTGATGCAGTGAGCGTATGCCTGCCAGCATCAACAAAATTAAATTGAATTAAGGATCTCGCACTCAGCCAAGAAGACAGACCATAGAAACAGTTCACAATAAACTAGAAATTTGGGGCAAAGCCCAACGTGAGTCCGCCCGGCGCCCTAAGTCTGACTGGGGGAAATTAGAGGGGGGGAAGGTAAAATTTCCTCGGCATCAAAGTCATGTGGCCCGAACTCAAATGCATTGGCATACGCCGAACGCGCATTGTCGACTTAGGGTAGGTCAACATGAGTGCTTATAACTTTGTTCGTAGTGGATGGAATTTCAAAAAAATTTTTTGTTCAATGCCGAAAGGTACGTACACGTCAACGCCATTTAGATTTTGTCGCTATCTTCATCGATTCCAGACATATTTGCGCTCAAACTCGAAAGTTGTCATAAATCGCACTGATTTTGAACGTTTTTTGCCCTCCCAAATTTTAAGGGGGGCGGTGCCCCCAAAAGTTGTACTTGCGTTAACATTCCAACCTAGAGCTGCGTCAAGTGCCAAAGTTTCGTCGGGCTACACCCCCTAACTCCGAAGTTATAAGCGCTCCTTTATTGCATTTTAGGCCAATTTTTGACCCCCCTTTGAAAAAAGTTGTAAGGGGGGCCCCCGTCCCTTGTGGGGGGTGCACTAGTAAGACTTGGTCATTCTCTAGCATGTGCAAAAATTTGGGGGCGCAGCACCCCCTAGGGGCCGAAATATGTTCTTCTGAAAAATGCGCTTTAGGTGGGTACGATTCCACATCGATATCTCCAAGGTCACTGGACCAAACTTCACCGGACTTGTTTCGCCTAACGCAGGAGGAATCGCGGTAGATGGAATAAAAATCTGATTTTGAATATCTTCATCCCTTTCGGAGATATTCGCCGCCGAACTTCGAAATCGTCCGAAAACGGGCTAAATTTCGCATGTTTTTGGCCCCTGAAATTTTTTTGGGGTGTGCCCCCCAAAATTTTGGACCGAAATTATAAAATTGGGCCTAGTATTGACCATCGTGCAAAATTTTACAGCGGTCGGCCCACGCATCTCGGAGATCTCGTGTTGAAAAAAAAACATCATGGGTAAAACTTAAGTCCGCTCCGCAAGCTATCGCTTCCGGGCGGACTAAAAATTGCATGAAAAATTAGCATATTTTTGGGTGCAGTTAACACAATGACCAATTGATGTCTTAACATTCATCAAATGCCTGTCTTCAGCGGTAAAACCCATAATTTATAAACATGAAAATATGATGTCAGCATGACGTCACCAATAGCGAAAAATATCTAACTTTTCCATTTTCGGAATGCTTGCTTCTTAGTAAACATTCCCGGAAAAATTTTGTCCAAATCTAAGCATTTTCAGCAGGGATATAACAGAAAACGTGAGTGGGTGTTTTTTTCTGAACACAGTGTAGAGGCACATTCGATGATGCAAACAACTACACACTGTCGATATGTTTAAGCAGTTCTATACAAAATCTGCCAGACTGATGTCCTATGCCTACCATTACAATAGATAATAGTGCAGACCAAATTAACAGAAACAGAGAATCCTCACCCTTATAACCAACCCCTATAGCCAACTACATCAGAGGGTGGAACCACAAAACACCACCCTCACAATACCTAAACAAATCATGGGTGAAGTTGCCCCAGTACAACCAGTTCCCGGAAAAGGGCTAAAATAGATTACCAGAAATTTATCACTTGTCATTTCACCTACTTGTATGGTGCTATAATAATAATAATAATAGTGAATTTATACACAGCACACAAAAACAAAAGCCTCTATTAAATAAATGGTGCAAAACAATCACCAAAAATATCTCTGAAAGATTTCTATTAATATGGCCATAAGTTCAACAGCATCTTGTTGCACAATATCATCATTCACTGTCAAGTGCCACAGAACAAGTTATCAGTCACAATACAAGTTACCAAAATCACAACAAGTTTACTTACTGATAATGGATTTCGACTATGAAAACTAAAAAAATACAGGGAACAGTTAAAATCCAAAGAACATCACAAATGTAAACAACGACGTCGGCACAATGTGGGGCCTATGTGCTGTAGCACAATCAGCCTAAAAGCACTAGTCAGAAGCCATCATACAATTATTGTTAGCATGCCTAATTCATCACTAGACTTTGATATGTGACAAAACGATTGATATGTGACAAAATGGTCATCTGGCAATCTAACTGATCCATTAGAACTACCGGTATTAATATTGTTAAAAGCATAGCAAGCCAGAGCAAAACTATACATTATGCTGTATGAATGACCACTGACCACTATTCACTAGTGTACATTTTTCGGACACTTTGAAAACTTCACCGTTTCCCTTATTATATTCATCCATCAATTGCTCTGTGCATTGGGTTGCCAACTATTTTCAGCAGAAAACAGCAAACATGTTACGCAATTCAATGACAAAAAAATGCGTAATTGTTAACAGTAAAATCAGTGACAAAAATCACTCATTACTGCCAAAGAACTGACAAGATTGAGTGTTATGGACAAACTGAAAAATGTAATGCCTAGTTTGAAAAATAATGCCAAAAAGTGGCAAACTACTAAATCAAAGTTTTTACAGCCAAGTTTGTTTAAAATGCCGAATGTGGCTTTTTTGTCATTAAAAATGCCAGTTGTTTTAAAACCAGCTGGCAACAGTTGCAATTAGACCTGGGATTCACCGGTCTTTTGAAATCTGACCCGACTTCGAATTGGAACGTCAAGTCAACTCAAGTCGACGACTTGTATGAAATGTGACTTGACCAGACTTGAAAATAAATAGACTTAAGTCAACTTAAAACCGACTTGAACAATAATTGAAAAATAGACTGTAGGGCCTAAATTTTGGTAAATACTGCAAAAAATGCGTGCCATTTTGCCATCGGACGTATGCAAGTCTACAAAAATAGCACCCACATTAGTTTGGCGTGCTTTATTCTGAAGAATTCCTGCATAGGCTACGTATTCACATAAAATGTAGAGCCAAGTGACTTATAAATTCCAAGCTGAATAAATCTGTAGTAAGCTTTTATGTCAACTGTGGCCATATAGTCGACACTTTGGTATACGATGTGTCTGTCATCGACGCGATGTCGGTCGACATCACTTGTCTGTCACGCATGTGTCGTGGCTAAATGGTGAAAGATAAGGCTGAGGTTGCTATTGATCACTAATAGGAAGTCGCATAAGCCTTTTAAGATGACACAAAAATCATCGACCTTGGATGAAATGGTCATTACTCACTTTGCTATGCCAATCGTGCGGTATTGTGGCTAAACGGTACATCAAATGGGGTCAGCAACGGTGCATACCATTGGATAGGATAAAGACAAGATCCTATGTAGACTGTCAATCATAACCAGGTCTCTATTTGCAGCGGTTTATGTACATAATGTTGCTGCCTACGGCCATCACTCACGTGCGCTGAATTACCGTATCGCATCCTAGCGTTCATTGCGACGTTCAATATAGCAGCGTTACCACAGCGTATATGGGAGGTACTCATGAACTCTGGGAAATCGCTTTCTTCAGGGTGGCCACTCTCCAGTCATGACCAAATTCCCTGACTTTTCCAGACATTTTAAGGAAACAGAAGGAGTATCGCCAGTCACAACAGTAGCGATATGACATCTATTGGCAACAATTTTACTTATTTTCCAGAGAATTAACTGACCAAATTTAGTGCAGTTTAAACAATAAAAGCAAACAAAAGCGGCCTACTGGCACCACAAATTCAAAAGTACGGGAGCACAAGTCTGCGAGCAGAAAAAAATGGAGTTGAACGCAAATATTCAACTAGTAATGAACAGTTTTGGGACACTTTTCCCCGAAAAGATTTTTTCCCTGACATTTCCCTGACATGTTTCAAATTCCCCGACATTTCCAGGTTTTCCAGACAAGTGATCACCCTGTTTCTTTCCACGACCGACGTCAAACGCTAACCTTCGCGGATATAGAACGTGCGGTCAATGCAAGCTAGCAACATATTCTTGTTAGTAATTTTGGTCGTAATGTCTTCGGACTATTTAGAATTGCTGTAGGCCTAAGTAAGCCTATTATCCTGCAACCTCATGAAGAACTGTCAAAAGCTTGACCGTGAATGACCTTAACTTAAAGTTTTTATGCATGATGGCATGAAATGTTTCGTGCATTTTAGCCATCACTGAGTTGTCCATCTGTTCTGTCCTTCCCGCCCAGTGCATCTAACATTAATAAAACATCACTAACGTGAAAAAAATGTGCACTAGAAGTATCCAAAATGAGCCAAAAATAATAATATTCATATAAGTTTTTGTAATATAAATTGACTTGAAAAAAATCAAACGACCCCATTCAAATTCGACCCCAACCCCAAATAAAAACGACCCGACCCCAATGCCTCAAGTCGACTTAATTCAACTTTTCAAGTCGGCTCCCAGGTCTAGTTCAATGCACGTTGCACGGGTGAAAAAGTACAACATGAAGTTCCGGATACTGTGATTACCACATCATATCATACTAACAGTAGAGCAGTGAACAAAATGCACCATCAACAAGTAAAAACATTATGCAAGTACTAATATGCTGCTGTATATTGAACTACGGGAAAAGTTAACAACAACAAACAGTTTTCCTTGATTTAATTTTCCACCAACATTTTCCAGCTTGTCGTGAATTCTGTGACCTCTCTCTGACAGCTGCCAAAGACACTGACATTTTCAAGTTTTCCGGAAAAGTGGCAGGGCTTAAAAAAACAGGTTTTACAAAAAGCCCAACAAGATGGGTTGCAGTGGGTGAAACCCGGGCTTCTTTAAAAAGGTCCAACTCTACAGGTTTTTTTGTGGGGGGGGGGTTTGTAATAAATTTTAAGTTATTAAAATGAACATTGCAGGATATTGTGCACATCATACAAAACTCAAATTCATACAATTTCATAGGTTTAAAAGTTTCCATATAAAGAAACTTACACCGTAACATGATATTTAATTATTAGTGGTGCAAGAAACTTGACTTCGATTAAGTTTGGGGAGGAATTCCCCAATAAAACCAATGTGTTTCTCACAGTACGTGCCCCAAGTACCTAAATCCCAACAAATGATCATCCTGGATATGTGTGTTCACCTGTTCAATACTACCAATGACATAACTGCACCAAGAAATCCACTGATGTCATAAATAAAAAACAAAAGGAAAGGCAAGAAGTTGCAATTTTCTGAGAGACAGCAGCATATTTCTGACCGAGGAAATTATGAATGCCAATTTTTTGATTTAGGCCCTAAATTCCACAGAAAGAGAGATCTTCAGCCCCAAATTGTATTTTTAAAAAATAATTTTATTACGAGAACATTTTCCAACCGGCTAAAGTTTCAGGGGGCAATCATCCCGTACCCCATACGATTATACCACTGGCGAAATCTAACTCAAAAAAAGTCATGTCGTAGGGCCGGCGTTGATCCAGCTGGTAGGAATCCACTGAGGCTCTACCTCCAAGCGGTTGATCTCTCCAAGCAACTCATCGTATGCACGATCAAGATCTTGGTTCACGATGATGAAATCAAACAGGTGGCCGTGATCATTTTCCATCTCTCGCGCTTTATCGATTATCATCTGCAGCTCTTCGTCCTGCGAACAAAACACGCATCACAGCAGTAGATATCGTCGGCTGATAAAAGCTTGTTCCCTCTCTGGAATCGTAGAATTATATATCTGATTCCGCATGCTGACCTTCTATTAGTTTCTATCGCTATTACTACTTTATTTCTAACGTTATGACTAAGTGGTTCACGATACAGTAAATGGCAACAGAAAACGGCTTAAAAGCAAGGACAAAGATAATGGACAATAGCTGAAATTAAATTATTAGCAAAACTCAAAGACAAAAAGCTGATTAAATGATAACCAATATAGTTAAATTAACAGAAATAACGACCTTTCATTACTCGGGCACTCAGCACAGTCAACAGCTAAAAGCTGAGCAATGGCATCATTCTTGTGGTTAGAGGGAATGGCTGATGAAGAAAAGCATTATTAACAAGAAGCCAAGCTGTCGCTAGGGTGAGGCCGACCGTACTGGTTGTCACTGTCCTTTAAGGTCATCCAAGGTCGAGATTTGCAGGTAATTTGGAAGCCAATATGTGACTTCCTATTAGTGATCAATAGCAACTTAGTCAGGAAAATAACTAGAGTGCACCAGATTCAGATCCAGCCAGATATCCAGTCATTTCTGTGGATTCGGCTGGATCTGGCCTGCATACGAATTACGGATCCAAAGTCTGTGAATCCGATCTGGATCTGGGCGAATCTGAACATTCTGGATCCGATGCACCCTTTTTCAACCGACTGCAACCAAATTTTGCATTTGGTGTCAGGTCGTCGATGTGATCACGGATGCCAAGTTGTTCTAGAAATTGGCAAAGGAGTTTCGAAGTTACAGGACCCCGCAAATGCCATTTCCTATACTTAACACTCATCGCCCTTAAACAGTGTCAGCACTACTGTGCTGCACTGTGAATCAGCAACCCAGCCAATCAGCATTTAAAACTGCCAAACCTCAGCTCTACCAAGCTAATAGTACAAGTACAAGTTACCGTAACAGTGGCTCCTTGCTGCTGGCGCATCTCTTTCAGCTTGGCAATGCTGCCCGGAGCGATGAATATGAAGTACGGTCGAACGTCCGAGTTCTTCAGAATCTCCATCGACTGAACAGGACAAACAATAGCCCAAAAAATTGTTTTACCAGAGTCATGACATCGTTTGCTCTTACAGGTAACACATATTCATTTGGAAGTACAAAATTTATTGAGAGCAGAACGGTAAACATCGTATCCTACAGCTGACTATGGCAAAACGTCATAACTACAAAGTACTTGAATTTAATTACATAATGTAACATAACAAACAAATCTGCATGTTATTTACAAAGAAAGGTTTCAAGAACATTACAACACTGAGGGAAAAGTTAATTGTCCCTTCCACTAAATTTCTTGCCATCACAAAATTGTCTCTGCTTGTCCGAAAATTGTCGACAAAAAATGCAAAATTTGGGCTAAAACAAATAAAACATTTTATGGAAGTTTTGGGGCAAAAATCAATAATCTCCTCTGTTGGAAATTTGCAACTAACTGTTGGAATTCCGTCGAAATTCACAGCATCTGTCCAAAAATTTGCAACCTCTTGCCCTGCGTATTTTTTAACCCACGACGCTGCCAATGATAATTCAAGAAAAGGCTAAATGACTGCACACCTGAGGGTGAAAGTTGAGAATGCAAACTCTCCCCGAGTTGACGACTTCTCGTATGGCCTTCAAACTCGTGCCAAACAGCTGCTTGTCGTATTCGCCATATTCCACAAATAACCCGTTGCTGACGTCTAACTCAAAGTCATGCTTTGTGACAAAGTGATATTCACGACCATCTACCTCGTCACTTCTCCGCGAACGAGTCGTGTCTACCAGTGCACAGAAAAGCAAAATAACAAAAGTCTCTCAGGGTACAGAATTTTGCACTAGGGGTCGTCTCGCCGACATAATCAGCTATGCCAAAATGTTATAGTTAGTTAGTTAGTTAGTAAACGAGCAAGGCATTAAGCCCGAAGGCTGCTAGGCCTGAGTCACAAAGTCACAGTTCAGGAAAACAGATCAAACAGATCACGACGAGAGACTGCGGCCAAACAGAAAGGACTTCAGCCTCTTCTTGAATGTCTGCAGTGACGGTGCTAAGGTTGTGTGTGGCGGCAGCCTGTTCCAGACGCGTGAGGCGGCTACATGGAACGCCCTGTCGCCGACAGTGGACCGGCGCATTGCCGGCACGACGAGCGCAGACGTCGATGATGATCTGAGGCGCCGTCTTGA
>Ga0209367_1001560_pt1 | contig 28492 bp, 18 predicted proteins | sample WorMetLIZISLAND2_FD_187412 | JGI IMG/M metagenome (GOLD analysis project Ga0209367, IMG submission 187412) | Marine gutless worms symbiont microbial communities from Max Planck institute for Marine Microbiology, Germany - Olavius geniculatus... ...
CCACCTCCCAGGCTGGTCACGCTCTCGAGTGCTACGGCGTCGCGCTCCAGTCGACAGCGCAGTCCAGCCGGGTCTAGCCATGGCTGGCGGAAGCCCGGCTCAAGACGTAGACGTCGGCGGAAAGACGGCGGGCGTCGGGACTGTAGCGTAGCGACGGGCGACGGCAGCGCCGACGGTACGTCGTAGCGACGAACTGTCACCAGGTCCAGACCGACGTCATCAGCAAACCGGACGCGCTTCTGACGCTGCCTAGACGACGACGATGACGTAAGTGATGACGTCGACGATGACGCACTGCTTGTATCATCCGTCGATGAGTCGCTTGAGAAGCCCGAGTCAACCGCCGCTGTCACCGACTCGCACGTGGCTATTCCTGCTGCTTCCGGCGCGTCACGTGACCGGAAGCTGTCGTCACGAGTTAAAGCGTGGTGAGCGGTTGAAGACGAGTGTAAGTCGACGGCAAACGGCGCAGCTGGGACGGCAGTATATAGCAGACTGGCGGAACCGTGACTGTGAACCATCGAGCACCTGTTGACGAGCCATGTCGGCGGACTGGCCGGCTGCAGATAGGACGACATGTCAAACGACGCCACCAACGCCATTCTCTGCACGAATCACAGACGTCGCAAGTAAACGATCAAGTTTAGTTAAAAATATCGCGGTTTTTATTCGTCCGGCAGCCGTACAAGTAGCCTGTAGGCTATTTTTCCGGTCAAAGCGCCTCCTCGTTTTCGATCTGCCAAGTCAGATCTTTAATTCAGATTTATTTCCAACTTCGAGGAGGCGGCACCAATGTCGGTCAGTCTAATTAGCGTAAACAGTATAGGCCTAGTGTAGGGTTTAGGATTTGAGGTTTAGGGTTAAGATTAGAGTTAGGGTTAGCGTATTTCAGACGATAATGCATACTTAAATTAAGCGTGTAATATTGGTGACAAGCTGTCCGCTTTAAAAAAATAGGCATATCATTAGGCCTATATGCTGTGAATTTGCATCGAAACAAAGCATAGTAAATAAATGCCAGTGCTATTTAGTACAGTATTATCAGATTATACAAGCAATAACAGTAAATTAGCAACTTCTGTAGCCTGTAAACCTAGACTATATAATTGATCACGTCACTGGTAAGCGGCCATGGTCGCTACGCTCCCTGTCCGCTTGATCTTCGCCATAGTATCGGCCTGCGGCTTCCATTTTCGGCCGTTCGGGCCTCAATTTGGCCTGCGGCCTCGATCTCGATCTCGGCCTGCGGCCTCAATTTTTGGTCTTTCGGGCTTCAACCCGATTCAGGTTCCTTAGCAGCATTATGGCAAATAGCGGACATCTGGGCGTAAATACACCCAAAAATTTAAGCCCGTACGCCCAAATTATAAGACCTGGACGTCACGACGTCCAAATCAAACGCAAGGAGTTATCTGCCGTGAAAATTTATTGAAAATAAATAGGCCTATCATTAGGCTTATATGCTGTGAATTTGCATCGAAACAAAGCATAGTAAAATGATTGCCAGTGTTATTTAGTACAGTATTATCAGATTATGCAAGCAGTAATAGTAAGTTAGCAACTTCTGTAGCCTGTAGGCCTAACTTATGTAATTGATCGCATATCACTAAGCAGCCATGGCTTTTCAGCTGATGTATTTCTAAAATGTATAAACTATACGCAATGAGTCAAAACACTAAACTCTTGTCTATATTTTCGCCCAGACACTGGCAGTAAAAGAATTTTGCAAATCAGTCAGACTTGTGACCTTGGCAGACAATTTACAACAAAACAGGATTGAAATTTCTATCAAATTTGTCATTATACCAAATTGTTATTATTAGGCCCTAACTGTGAGATTATTCGCTTACTTCTTAGCTTCAATATATACGTTTTTGTACATCAATTTTCACGGCATATATCCAAAAGTAAAAAATGCTTCCGTGAAAATTCACGGAACATAAGTAGATTATTGCTATCTGCCATGAATTTTCAAGGCAGATATAATTTTCGAAATCAAACTGTTTTTTTCATGTTTATTTTTCAATAATAAACTGCGAATTGACGTCAGAATCTGTATTCGACTGTTTCTTTAGTCGAATAACATCTGCTAACCGTGTTTCAGCATACTTCGTTTTATGAAGTCGTCTGTTCAGGCCACGTACGACATGGGTCTGCGTGCAAAATTTCGCCGACGTACGTCGTGCCGTTACAAAGTTATTGGGGAAGGTAACTCTCAAATATAGCATATTCAAGGCTGTTGCAGGCAAGAACTAAAGTTGCCGACTGTCGAATCCGTGATTCCCCTAGTTCTTGGGTTGACGTTGCCAATTGGCCGGCTGCCTTTTTGTCTCTGCGACGGTACGACGAGCAGCGATTAAACATATTAAAATCACGAATCGCAATTACGTTCCGATACTCAATCGACTCAATCAGTCAAACAATCGTTTATAATCGCTAGGTTCACTTGTCGTATCGTAACTTACCGGCAACGTTATTTTCCCGCAGTTCACGGCTACACCATGACCTTTTGACCTTGGTGCTTTTCCTTAGTTTACGCGACGTAAACTGAAATTCGTTTATTACAACTAATATCAAATTCTTAAGTTAACAACAATATTATCAGTCATACTGTAGCTATTTTACATCCAGCTTAACACGATGTACAGCAATATCCGAGGTATACCCGAGTGCTGTAAAGGCTGTACGGCAGATCTCAAACTGAGTTCCCGGCAGACTGTTTCGCTGAAACTTTAGCAGCTGAAGTAACATCCGGCATCAGAAAGAAACGAGCAGACTACACATTCCACAGACGCTGTTCTACAGACGTGCATTTCATCACGTTCAACACGACGTTATATAGCAGCTGCTCAGCAGGTAACTAAGTGACCAGTGCAATCCACTTTACACTTCAGCCGGCGGCATTGGCTAAATGGTCAGTCACTCCAAGATTGCCTATAGTTTGACTTATCCGCCGCTCGTCCCTCTCACATACGCTCCACGTCTGCGCATTTCCACTGGTGCAATTACTGCACCCCTCACCCCAGTCAGCCGTCAATGCAACCTGTGACCACGGCCTACTACAATGTATACATACACTGGTTCACGTGTGTGGCGGGCCACGTACGGCGACCAACGTTCTGCGGGTACTTGCTGGCTGGCTGTGGGTGGCGTACTAGTCGCTTGCCGAGAGTCCAACATTGCTACATCTTTCTCGTCATCGTCTGAGAATATAGACAGATCAGTAGGGGTGCAAAATGCGTTGCGTTCGGATTGAAACAAATTAGATTGAATACAAAAAAAAAATTTAAAAACAGTTAATAACGATTGTACATATATTTTTAGAGTGGATCCATGTAGTAAAAAAAGAAAAGAAAGAGAAGGAAACACGTGTTATCGACGTGCAGATACGTTGCCGTGCATCGTACTGTCGCTCTCGCCGGCGTCTCGCTGCCACGATATCTCGCACGCTCCTGTGGTACAAAATAAATGAGAATAAAATAAGCTAAACAACGGTAAACAACGGTGACACAAGTTAGGCCGATTTTATTGTATTGCAGTAGGCCTACATTCGGACGACGGCATGCGAAAAAATGCAACTTCTCTGCAAGTGCGTAACCGACTTTTTGCTGTGTGACAAACAGTAAAGCGACTTGAGTTGTTGTTTTTTTTACTTAAAACGTATTATTTCTTCAAAGCATTCAACACACGCCAGCTGTCGAGTAGGGTTCAAAACACTTGACACGTTTCACAACCGTAGGCCTACAGAACTCTTCTTGGCCGCCCAGCACTTGTAGGCTTTAGTGCCACTGAGTCAAGTTCAAACGCGGTTACACCTTGACACTACAATAGTGAGTGGCGATAGGAAATGTTCGCTTTAGAAATAGCGGGATTTGCCTATTCGGAGAAATGTCCTACACCTGTATGACGTCCGGCTCCGTTAGCCATTCGTTTCCTAGTACTGTTACGACATCCAACATGGTCGGCTTTGTTCTTTAAGTCTGACTTAACAGCCTGCCGTCAGCAGTCGGCGCCCCATGCACACTTGCTCAAAGTTCAGCATCACGTACAAGGATCGAGCACACAAGCAGCGGAACGATTAAACGCTGACCAACTACACGCTGAAACTGCTGCCAGCCATCCACAGCTGAATTTTTCGGTAGCTATAGTGTTATGTCGTTGTCACGTTGCTGTAGTGCTATTGATCGCTGGAAAAAAAACGGCTTTTATTCTGCATTCTAACTCCGAGCTTCAAATAACTTGATTTTATCTTTCTGCCTGTTTTTATTGAACCCTTGTGATATGTAGGACTTACCGTTTCGTCCCGGCTTTATTCAAGCGTGATGGTCGTCGATGCTATGGCGTCACAGTCTACGGGCCTCGGCAAAGCCCCGCCATGTTTCACTGTCCTGCGGGCATGTGTTGATGACCCTCCGCTTGGACACGCAGCGAGACGCTTCAGCCCAGAGTTCCCCAGACCTACTGTACTATGACACCGTTACTTACTTGACTCGACTGCTGTCAAATCCATCCAAGCGTCTAAAATTGCCGCGTTTTCAAGACGCGTCTCAAGGGTAATGGATACAGACGCGGCGCCAGCCATTATATCGCCACTAAACTGCAGGGCAGAAACACTTTCAGGCGTGCTATAGGGCCATGGCCATTGATAACTTTACCCATAGCGCTTCATTCACTATACATCGTGTCTACAACACAGTTCTTAATGTTTTAAAATAATGCATTTTTTATGTTTCAAAAACACACATGCACATGGTTTTTAAATAAATTATTCATCGTGCTCAGAAATTGTAAAAGAAAGAAGTGAAGCTGTAAGCTATTGCTCCAGCTTCAGAGAAATTTCACCACAACCATGTACCTATAACCAACGACGTCGTGGTGGGTTAAAAAAGAAAGCAGAACACTGCAGGAAGTTGCGATTTTCCGATAAATAGGGCCTACAAATTTCCCACAGATGAATTTATGGGTACGCAAAATTTTTGTTTCTCAATTTTTCCAATTTTAGCCCCAGTTTTGCATTTCTAAACGAACATTTTCAACAAGACAGCTCAGAATGTAAGGAGAGGGCAAATTTTACTCAGTGTTTGATTGCTTACTAAAATGCTACTGCACATGGAGTAAATTCTTACTAAACATTCGCCGTTTCCTAATAACATTATATGTCGGAAAGCACATTATTTTACGCTCTTCATCTTCATCGTTTTCATTATCACACCGATGAGATTTATCGTGGTATAACAGAACGGCGCAATCAACTCGTATATGCAACTTCACTAAGAGGGAATACGTTTGTGCAACGTCGCAGGTTTACCGCAAATCAGGAAATGTGTAAGTTTTTTTCTACGCATTTCTCAAATACTGCGCCGGATGGGCACGTGATGGCGACGCTAAGACAACTTCTCGGCACCGTTTTGTGCAAGTGTGACTCGGTGAATGCTTGTGCCTGACTGGCTGTGACTGTGTGTGCATGCGTTTTATCAGCTCAGGTTCGGGGAACAGATTTACATACTGCAGCTGCAGGTGCTCGTCACCCGTTGTGCATAAAGCTCGGCTTCCAATCAACGCAACGCACGCGACGCATGAATAGACGACAGACGCCGCTAGCCTGCGTACGGTTTTGACTGTTGCATCTCTTGCGTCACTTGCACGAGTCGCGTACGCTTCCTTTCTTGCGTTTGTTGCGTGCTTGTTCATGTATTTTTCTTGTGTAATGCATCGGCGTCACTTGCATGCGCAAAGGCTGTGTCGTTGTGTCGCGTCGGGTGGAAACCAGGCATTTAAGCCTACATGCACGCGACATTCGACAGTCACGTGGTTATTTCTTAACTAAGCACGATGCAGCGCACATTTCTTTCTTGTACTTAGTGGGACGTTTACACAAGCCGCGATAAGCACACTTCGACCAGCAAGTTACCTATAGACCTAATGTCACGACCGCTATACATGGCCACTGGCAATGCATATGTCGCTATTAACGACGTTCTCTTTTTTTATATTCCGAAAATCGAAAAATGTGCTTGTCAGAATTTCTGAAAATTGCCGTTTTCACCATGCCGCTGTCATCTGATGTCAGTGACGCCACATCTCCAGCTATAGAAGCCGTCAACTCGATCAGCCGACGCCGCACCATGTGGCAAACGACATGCGCATCAGTGGGCATCACTTCACGACGTACGAACCGGTAGGCCACGACTTCACGACAGTTCGCTGCGGCCAACCCAACAGTAAAGCAAAGAATGCTGGAATGAATACTTGGAATAAGCGAAAAATAAGTTGTTTGTAAAGCATGGCGTAGCTGCTTTTCACTACATTTTCGCATGAAAGTGTTCATGATGATTATATGTTTATAGATCATGATCACGGTCACCATTTTAAAATTTAATTAGTGAGAGGTGATGAACAAGAAGCCGAGTTGCAGCTAGAGAGGCCGACCATACTGTCTGCGTCCAAAGGCCAGCGTCTGACTTTCGGTCGCAAAGAGAGAAAAAGCGATTACTCCTAAGTGACTACAGTTCAATAATTAGGCCTAACGCTGCTCTCGAACGCTACAAGCAACGTTATTATAACAGCTGTCATCAGGCGCGGTCATGTTGCCAAGCGTTATATCATGTAACTAGAAAGCAGTCATAGCCCGCAGGTACCTCCGCCAAGGCTATTCGCTAGGTGGCGTCACCATCTTCGGTTTTGCAGCGGTTCCCTTAACGCAATGGTAACGAAAATTTAAAAGTGATCTAGAATCCAGGATTCCTGCCAGATCACCCCCAAAATTGAATCACTTGTAGTTTATGCCATGCCCGACATACCCTCAAAATTTCAGAAAGATCCGTTCATAACTTTTAGAGTTATCTTGCTGACTCACAGACAAACAAACAAAAACCGGCAAAACATTATTTCCTTGGCGGAGATAATTAATTATAAATCAATTACAGCTTGTTGGAAGCGGGATCAAGGAGTCTGACTTGGTACCACTAGGCTAGCCTAGGCCTTTTCGTGCTGGAAATTGAAATAGTGTAACTCTTTTTACATGTTCAGACAGCTTTTTCGGTGAGACGTGCAATTTAACAAAAATACATAGTTAGTCAACATGTCATTACGTTACCTATAGGCCTAGCAGATATCATAGTCAACAGACGGACGGACGGACACAACGTCGTGCCATAGGCCAGAATGATATTGTCGCCACTTAAAATTTAATCGACGATGTAAGACTGTCTTCTCAAATAATGAATTTAATTGCTATTACACTTTTCAGAGGCTTATGTAGGTATAGGCTACTCGGTATTTTAGTTTCTCTTTCATTCTAATTTGCGTTTGACCTATTTTACCAAGGACATATATACAGAATCGCTAACGTTTCTCGTGTCTTATTCTTTTGCACAATGCATTTGTGCAGCGTAATTGTTATTTACTCCATAATGTTTCTGTTTCGTAGATTTGCTATACGTTTCTGGCACACCTTTACGGGCTAAATGGAAAAATTATTATTTTATTATTTCAGATGTTCATGTCATTCAAAGAAATTTCTGAGAATTATCTCGGGAATGTTTTGTTGTTCTGTATAAAAGTTTGGTAAGACCACATTTGGAATATACTAATACTGTTTAGGCTTTTAGAAAGATGTGCGATATAGAAAAAATTGAAAAGTCCAAATGAGGGCAACAAAATTAATTAGGGTCTTTCTAGTCGTTCTTATATGAAGAAAGATTATATAGGCCTATATAGGCCGTGTTTTGCAATTGCCAACTTTAGGCTATAGGCAATTAAGAGGAGATATGATTCAGTTATATAAATATGTTAAATAACAAGTATGATACTAATTTTGTGTTACAGTTGCAGTATAAATCTATGTTAGGAAAGCGATGATAGGCTACTAGGGGTCATAGATACAAATTGGTGCCCCAGTTATGCAAAACATTTTTTTTTGTAAATAGACTATAGTTAAGCTATATGGAACTCACTACCTGATGATGTTGTATCAGCGTGCAGTGTTAGTAGTTTTAAGAGACGTTTAGATTTGATCTGGCGTGGTTTTAGTTTGTATTATGATTATAAATCCGTCATCTAGTACCGGAAGTTAATGTAAAACAAAATTATATAGTTTAGTTTTTGTTGATATTCATGTTGAAGTTATCTATTTCGGACGGAAATAGAGGCCTTCGGCCTGCTTTCGGATAACCATTGATAATGATGATGATGATGATGATGAGATAATGGTAGCGAGACTGGTTAATTACGGAAGTTTCAGTTTCGCTTTCTCCCGGTGGTTGTCAGATGCCACTTACTTATTTTCTAATTTGAGCTTAGTTTTTCTGTCTAATCGGGTACAGCACTGGCGTCCTTGTTTACGTCGTTGCTATGTGACTGCTGAGTGGGATGCTGTGTCCAATATTTTTTTTTTATAAAAATAAGAGAAATGAGCTCAGTTGATTGGGAAAGTAAATTTAATGCTATATTCCGAGATACGGTGCATAACTTGGACAGAGTCAAGGTAAAGGGCGGTATTTATTCGGCATATCATGTCTTCAAGTCCTGTACGTCTGAGAAAGTTCCGGACGTACTGCTGTAGTGTAACAGACAGTTTCACTAAAGTCACATAAACACACTCCACGTTGCGTTCATGTACGTTAAACTGAAAGTAGTGAGCTTTAGGCGAACAGGTTTGCAAAAACGTAATGTGAAACACCACAGTCCATGGACCTATTGTTCACCTTTCACAATATTTTCTGTATTTTTGACTGATTTTTGTAGCATACACATTTTTATATCACCATAGAGTTAATACGTAATTGAACATTTTTACAATAACATTTGTAAGTTCTGATGCTGTTGTACATTAAGCAAAATTTTGGCAGCATCAATAACATTTGGTCAAAAACAAAGCAGAGCAACAAAAACTGACATTGTGTGCATGAAATGTCATGCTGAACATGCACTGATAAACTGTTAATTGCTGGTGTTTTTTTGTACAGGACAGATTGGATTCAACAAAAGCCGGATTAGTTGGAGCTGTTTCAAATTCGGGTATGACCATAACTTTGTCATTTAATATTTACCACAGCTTTTCTAATTCTGATTTTTCTATATGTCTTTGCCTGTTTGTAATTTTGTATATAAGAGTGTTTTTATGCCACTAATTAATTGCTGTGCTCGCAAGCTTTTAATTTTTGATATGCCTTGCTTATCAACATTATCATGTCATATTATTATTATATGTTATATATGTATTATGAATAAGTATTTGTTGTATCAAAATAATATGTCATTTTGGTACTATTAATATTTGTGTGTGTTTGTGCATTTTGGTACTCAGTCTGCCTCAGTGTCCTTGTAAATTGTGCACTTATTTTCTTAGAAAATCAACTGAGATGGAAATTATATTAATCTTATTTTTAAAGAAATAATTTTGATTAACTGTCAATATCTGCAGCTCTGGTAGTTAAGTGAGAGTGGGTGTGGTGACTGTAACAGAGCTGGAGTTGGCTATCAGTCATTCGCACGGTGATCTGTCATCATACCTTGTAGATTTCGGTCTTCGGTCCGAGTCAGTGAAGGACACCAGCCATTCATCTCATACTGCGGTCATGAGGGATCTGCTATCTTCCAATGGTGCCCCCGGTGGAAATGATGTGAACTATCCACTGCTTGATAACTCACCTTCTATTATTAATCTGCTCAGCGACAAACTTGATTCACAGTCAAAGGCAACTAATCTATTGCATACTGACTGTCAACTGCATTCTCTTTTAAATCATTTTAGCAGTTATTTAAAACAGTGCATCATATTATAATGTAATGGGAGTAGAAGCATATAGCAATGTCTCACTGTCCATTTATTTTGTTTTATTTAGAAATATGTACGGTTTAATTGTGTGACTTAATGTCTATTATTAGTTTAACTTTGGTCATATTGTGGTATTGATTGATTACTGCTCATTCTGCTGTTATTTCAAATAAGATAGTTAAGGTAGTAACACATCAGTGACATCAGGAAATTAGGTACTGTGATAATATAAGATAGCTACAACAGTAAGGTGATAAAATTTTATGTAATGTGTGATTAATTTGTAGATTGACAGTGGCAGTCAAAATAGGTTATTGAGAGCTGTTTTCCTGTACAGATGATAGAAGAGCTTACAAGAAGACTAGAGAAGAGCGATGAAGCACGTGAAGCTTGTTTGCACGAAGTACAGTCACTTAGAGGTGAGATTATTACCAGCTGTAGGCTATTGGTTCACAGGTGAACTTGAAGTTTAATCATGAAAAATAAATTCAAGCATCTGTTACATATTGCACGCATTTTACAGTTTTCTTCGCGATCATGATCAGTTATCATTGCATGACCATGAAAGTGTAAGTGTCAGATAAGTAGGTCCAAAAAACAAAAGTCTTGATAAACTGCCTGAAGACCTAGTGACAGTGCACTGAAGCATTTATGTTCGATGGAAGCTCATTCCATAGCATGACGCCAGAGACCGGAAATGCCCGTTCGCCAATTGTAACAAGACAGAAAGTGTGCTGTATCACCATGTTGTACTGGACTTAGTTTTCAAGTGTTGCTGTTGTATGCATCACTGGTAGATGAGATGACACGTCTGCGTGGCCGTGTGGTGGATCGCAGTGCTGACGTGAACATAGAACAAAAGCTGACCAGCCTGCAGCATCAGTGCTCCATCGACATACAGTCCATGCAGTCCCAGCTGCTGTCCCTGCATTCTCGTCTAGATGAAATCTTGACCAAGAACTCAGCATCGTCATCTGCATTCCTAGAGCTGTATAATTGTTTACTCTGTACTCTTTCTGTGTAATATTGTTTTATCTGCCGATAAAGTGGTTTTCTGAGTCTGTTTGTTTGACCCCCATTTACAAGATAACTCAAAGAGGAGTTATGAAGGGACTTTGATGAAATTTTGTGGAGGATTGCGCATGGTCCAAGAAGGAAGTGGCTAGATTTTGGTGGTTGTCCAGATTTTCTCTGGACTGTGGATTATCCAGGAGATAGAATTAGGAGATAGAGACTTTGTTGTGTTTGCTAGGTGGCAGCACTGTTATCAGCAGAAGTTTGAGAGCTCTGATGGCTTCTAGTTATTGGCTTTGCTATTTAGCATCATAGCAGTGATGTGTTTGTCTGTCTGTCTGTATATCTGCATGTCTCTCTCTGTGTGTGGTTTCTAGCCTAACTCAGAAAAATAAATAGACATTAGCAGAAATATCTGGCATGTTGTGCATATAAGACTTTTTACGTCTGTGAGCCAATATTTGCTTCTGTTGCTGCTGCTTTTAGGTTTAGGTGTAAATTGTAGTGGCATTATAATTTTTTAAGGCAAGAATTATACTTTTGTGTGAAGCTGGTTTTTTATTGTGTTGCTTTAGTCAAAGATTTACCAACAGTGAAGTGGACTTGCTGCATCGTGAAATTCAGTCTCTGAAGAATAAACTTGGTATGAATTTTGCCTAGCATTTTTTCTGTAGATCTCTTAGTGGGAAGCCTAAGTTTAAACAAGTGTTTAAACAAGTGTTTAAGTAAAAACGGATAAATTATGCAAGTATAATACAATATATGTTTAACAGTGTTGATGAAATTCTATCGTTGGTTTGAGGGACTAATAGTAGGAAACACGTTCTGTCAATTCCCAGCAGTTCAGGTTTTTGTAGACCAGCAGAACCTAGGAAAACACCTCGTATAGCATTAATCATCACTGCCACGCAGAATTTTGCCAAATGTTAGATGATGTAATATTGTATAATTAATTTATAGTAGGGGGCCTACAGTACAGCTATAGCACCTGACTGACTGAATAAGTGAGCGAGTAGGTTTTTATATCCAGCCAGCAACATAATAGGTCATTCTGGAGATTTACTGATGGTGGATGTTGTTCTGTTGCAGAGACAGTTGAGACTGATGTAGCTAATTTGAGTTTGCAACATAAAACCATGGATCAACACAAGGTTTGTAGTTATTACTGGTATTTATTTCATATCTCATTCGTAATCAATGCCTGCAAATTGACTGTAATGCTGGATATTTGTATGTCAAAAATTCTTTTTATGTTGAGCATTATTTGACAGAGTTAACAAACAAAATTTGCTGGATGTTTTTAATTAATAATTGTTTCAAAATTCAAAACTCATGTTTTGATGTCTGCTAAATATTTATTATTTTGGAAAAACAAATTGGTAGTCTGTTGATTGTGTACGAGTGATCAAGAAAGAATTTGTACTATGAAAAGCTTTACGGTTCCTGAAACAAGAGTCTTCCAGGCAGCTGATGGTGAAGATTTGGTGATCGTAGCTTGCACCATTTTTGACTGATCCACTCGTGTGACAGACAGATGGACAGATAGAATTGCGATGGCTAAGACGTGCTGAAAGCAGTAGCTGCTTTCACGCATAACAAGAAAGCCCAGCTAATGCAAAAGGGAACGTGCAACAGCAGTGCATGTTTGAAGGCCCACTGTGAACAAAATCATTTGCACTTTCCAGAGGGCGTAACAGGTCTCGCACAGCTGATAGTGGTAAAATAACGACTTTTTATTAGGGGGTACCCATCTTTAATACCCTCCTGCGCAGGCCACTTTGAACATACGAGGTCGAAACTCGGACTGTTTATATTTCCGTTTAATGTCAAAAATTTTGTATGCAGGTTTTACTGGTCTATCTGTAGTGATTTTGGCATAATTCACTGTCAAAATGTTTGTCACAGCCTTAAATTGCCAAAAAATCCATAAAAACCCTCATTTTGGCATTCAAGATCATCCAAGGTCATCGATTTCTGTGTCAATCGAAAGCCAGTGTATGACTTCTTATTAGTGATTAATAGTAACCTATAGGTCTTATCCTGCACTGTTACTGAGATATGGCGATTTATTGGCTAAAATAGCAACTTTTTCCCACCCCCTCATTTAGCGCCCCTGCTTGGGGTGACCCCTTTCGAATTTATGGAAAAACTTTACGGATCCTGAAACTAGAGTCTTCCAGGCAGCCGACAGTGAAGATTTGGTGTTCATAGCTTACGTTGCTTTTGACTGATCCACCCGTGTGACAGACAGATGGATGGATGGACAGACAGAATTGCGATGGCTAAGATGCGCTATAGCAGTTCCTGCCGTCACGCGTAATGATGAAGTGGGCTGCATCCCCCAGAAGGCACATGTGGGGTGCTCATCTCCATGTCAAGGCTATTGAGCTCATAGGTAGATAGACCACTAAGTCTGCGGATGCATGGCCTTCCCAGCCGCAGGGCATCACTGCAGCTTGTCCAGTACCGAATTATACTGCTTGGTCACCGAGGCACATCACATCAGTGTGAACAACTTGCCTAGTCAGTCGTTACCTGACCTGATAGCACCCGAACTGGGACTGAAACCAAAACTGTTTTATCACGAATCCAATGCCCTATTATGATGTCACCAAACCACCCCTGCCCGTGTTCAACCTAGCATGCTGTAGCATGCTACTGTGTACTGTCGTCTGACTGATAGAACAGTTGCAGTCAAGCAAGGGTCATGCACATACCAGCGTGGGACTCACTGGCAAGTAGCGGACCAGCGAACAAGGACAAGGCTGCAACTGGTGGCATCATCTTTCTTGATGAGCCTACATCCGAGGCTAATGCTGCAACTGACGTGGCATTTACCAGTCCTGACTACAGTGCTGCTCAGCTCAGGTCTGTCTGATGTGTCTGTAATTTGAATTCTTTCAGGTTTCCTCATCCAGCTAGCTGTGTGGTCTTTGACAAAGAAGTGACTCCAGCTTGCTGCAATAGCATTTTCTTTGCTACAGGCTTTAGTGGATGCTGTACCACCAGTGGACAGAGTGTCAAAGGTTTAAGACAATCACAGCATTTGAAATACTGCACAGACTGTCAAGACCTATAATAGAAGTAATTAGTTTATTGATTCAGGTTAATTAACCTTCATCTACTTTATACAGACTAATGCTCTTTTTGCGATTAAAAATCATCAAATATGACCAAAAACTTATCATGTACCTTAACATTTGTGCTCTTATTGTTGATAAGGAACACCATCGCACACAGCAGCTGTGACTAGTGTTATTTATGTTATAACTCACTAACAGAATCCTGGTCTTGGGATCATGGTCTCAGTGCTGAACAGCTTGTCCTGGTCTCGAGACTGCTTTCCACTCGGTGCTCTCTTGTTCTTGTCTGTTGCTGGTCTGTCAGTCACCATTGACATTAGCTCTGTTGTCTAACTATTATTGTTGTCATGATTTTTGACATTTATAGTTATAATTTAATTTGTTGGTAATAATCATTGTTCAGAGTTGAATAGTTGGATATTCGTCTGCAAGTCCTATGGTCTCACTTGGTCTAAGTGTTAAGTCTCAAACAACTTTCTTCTTTTCTACTGGTCTTGTTCGCAACACTGGTTAATTATTTACTTATTTAATTCTCTGCTGACTAATGTGACACAGGTATTGGGATTTGCAGAAGAAACTGTCTGAACTTGAGTCAGAGTTTATGGCCACCAACATTCAGTTTACACCAGTTGCTGGTATGTCAATAATGTCATTCTCACTTTACTCACACCACCTTCTAGTAATACTAATCAAAGTATGCTTCTTGGTTTTTACACTGTTAACTTTCCAACTATTGTTGTGGCTTTTTTATAAGCCAGAAACTGCTAGATTAAAATGTGATTGCTTACTATTACCATTTTTAAGTAGTATTAATATACCACTTCAGGGCTCAGGCACTTGTTTAAAATAGGCCTACCTGAAATTTTGTAATGGTTGATGCTTGACTGGTTATTGGTTACTATATTTTAGAATTTTAAGCCTTTGTGGCACATATTGCCAAACTGGGTCAGGTCATGTGCAGGTCGAAGGTTGAGACGTAAAAAGTCATCAGTGCACCGACCCAGTTCAGAGTCGTATGATCGGAGAACATACAACAACACAGGGAGTGAAGTGGATATTAGTACGGCAACCGACACTATGACAATGCAGTTTGCCACATCACAAGCTGGTCAAAACGCCACAGCCATTAGTATGTTATGACTCCGTCAACTCAACCAATAATGCTACTTAATGATTCTCACTACACTGCAAGTCAAAAAGCAAGGTTCTTGTCCAATATCTTCACCAAATATTAACCATTTTCAAAATTCTTCCACTGCTGCATTCGGCTGAAAATTTGCAATCAACCAGCTCATGAAAATCTGCCACACCTTAATTGCATTGCTACACTACCTTGTTAAATAATAGTGTCTAAAAGGTGTAGCATGTCTTGTAACTGTAGCCTATGACTTGCCGAAATATGAACTACCATGTGACAGACAACAACTGCGCCATGGGAAAGACAGACTAAATTGGTAATGATAATGTATCCTATTAGGATGACGGTTGCATGATAATGCAGTCAGGCTATGGGTATGCTAAAACCTCGCCAGTAAACAACCAGTCTGACCACAGATCACACTAAGGTCTGCACAGATCTGCACTAAGATCTAGGTTGATGACAATGATCTAAAGGCATAGCTAACTACTATACTGTTAGAGAATTTTCAGATTGTACACCATGTCTCAGAAAAAAACAGTCAAAATTGTTTTTGTCATAACTTTGTCAAATTTTTACTAACTTTAATAATTTTTGGTAAGTTGATGGCTAAGATGATGAAATTATGTAAAGTGCACTCATTTTCCACCTCACCTAATTTATGTTACTGCACTACCATGTGAAACATAGATGCTCCAAATTGTTGCAAAATGCTGAGTTTTTGTCTCAAGTAAACGCTGTATCCAGTTAATTAGGCACAAAATATACTAAAATGTGAATTATTTAACAGAAGTATAAGTTTGTATAACAACTCGCATGCAAATTAGAATTTATGCCAGTGTGCTCCACATAAAAAGATGCAATGGCTTAGATGCAACGCCAATGGCTGATAGCAGAATCAACGATCGACTGATCAAATGCATTCACTCATTGATTAGATGTGTTTTAAGCTCATCAGCCAGCTTTTATGTTGTCTGCTGTTTTTAGCATAAAATATTTAATACCTCAAAATTATTAAACCACGTCGAACCCTCTGTCAAATTGATGATGCAGAGCAATCTGATACAAATAATCACCGCGTAATGTAATAATTTGGAGATCTGTGTTTCACACGATAGTGCATTGACATAAATTAGAGGAGGTGGTAAATGAGTGCACCGTATATGATAATACCGTTTTGGCCATCTTTATGCCAAAAATTATCAAATTTGGTAGAAATTTGACAAAGTTATGCCAAAAACAATTTTGAATGTTTTTTGAGACACGGTGTAGTGTAAAGTTTCATAACACGATGATTTTGTTGCAGGTTCCGACGAGCAGTTACAAACAACTGATGCATTATCAGATCTGTCAACAGACACTGACGAAAGCAGCTCGTCATTGGATCAACTTTAGACAAACGGTGTTCTTCATAGCTTTGACATTAGCCATGATCACTGTTCACTGTGAAATAGTAGCTATAACTCGTATCACTATAAGACTTGCAGAAATTGTGAAATGCCACAACCTGACATATGTTTGTAGTTTCAATTATTGATTATGTGTTCTGATAACTTATTATCTCATTTCTGTTGAATATGTTTAGTTACAGAAAAACATTTATCACTGCATGCACGACTACATGCTTATCAATATGCATAAAATGACATGCACATATCTGTGTTCTGTAGTATAAAGCTGAATGGCAACGGATATTCAGTGCTTGCCATTTGTGGTGATCGACTGGTATCATCTAACTGCCCACCAGGTGACAGACTTTCCAGTTGCCTTCACTGTCCATGCTCACCGATTTTTGATTTTCAAATTGCTAGAGTGGCAATCAATCAATTTTCAGCCGTAGTAAATCTGTTTTTAAAATTAAGAAGCAAACTTCAGCAAGCATGAAACGTGTCCTTCTAAAAGTCTTTCAACATGTTTTTTTGTGTATACCTTTATTACGTTCTACAATTTCATTTGCAGCATTGCTTTTGTTCTTCGCTTGTGGATCTGTGTAGGCGTGCAATGAGCATCACCCATTTGGGCCTCAATCTGGGCTTCAATACTAGCATATATTTAATATTTAAGTCCTGTCGTAATCATTCATCTATTGATCACCTACCCCTACAGATTTGGCAAGTTTCTTGCCGACAATGTGTGCTTTATAAATGTATGTACCTGCCTTGCAAGGTGCGATCAACTTTTCAATCACCTGTCGTTTTCAAATGGCAAGCACTGTGCACATCACTGCAGTCACATTCAATTAAGGCAAACAGTCCACTATGAGTGAAACACTAGCCAGCAGCAGCTATTTCCTATGGCCATAGTGTTTGTTGTTTTCGTTGGGGTTTCGCCGGCGCTGTCCATGTTTTCGCCCTGTGTATCCGAGCATAGCTGACCGACTGTTCACGTCCTTTGGAGCAAATGGTGACACAAGAGCTACAAAGTTTGCATCAAAAACATCGACATTCATCTTTGCTTTCTTTGACGTTCTTTGCTGCGGATCGCGTTGGTCCTCACATAGCTTGGGATTCACGGCGTACTTTCCACCTTTCGGCGTCGGCAGCGAGTACTGTTCATGCCAACACATGACAAGAAATTTGAGCTAATGCTCACAAGACACGCGAAAGCCTACAGCAGTTACGTTTCAGTAGTTTAGCTAAAAATTTGGGGTGTTCACGCTAAGTTAATATATACAAATACCAAATTCTCTATCTGGATCCCATAACATTAGTTCCATGCAGCCGATGGTGAAAATTTGGTAATCCTAGCTTGCACCGCTTTTGCCTGATCCACCCATGTGACGGACAGACGGACGGACAGACAGACGGACAGAATTACAATGGCTAAGACGCAATGAAAGTAGTAGCTGCTTTCGCACATAAAAATATAACAACTCAATCAATGAAATCAATCAACGTTAGTTAGTGCTGGGCATTGTAAACCGATTCTCGAGGTGGCAGCAACATCGAACAAAATGTCACAAATTACGCTATAAGATATGCAGACTGCTTCACCAAATACTGTGCATCAGAAATGTATTAAATAATAAATTATTGTGCTCATAATACAACAAAATTGTACAATGAAAATCTGTCGCTGTTTGAGTTAGATTTGCGGAAATTTGGGATAAAATACAACACCTTTATTACAGTCATGCCGAAGTGCACGTAATGATAGTACTGTGGCGCCTCCTTGTGAATGATACGGACTTGTGTCGCAGCCCAAAATCGCCAAAAAATCCATAAAACCCCCTATTTTGGCGTTAAAAGTCATTGAAAGTCATTGAATTCAGCGCCAATCGAGAGCCAGTATACGACTTCCTATTAGTGATTAATAGTAACCTAGGCCTTATCTTGCACCATTACTACAGCGAGTTATAGGCCAAAAAGCGCAAATTTTCCCCACCCCCTCATTTAGTGCCCTCGTTCGGGGTGACCTCCTTCAAATTTATGGAAAAGCTTTACGGTTCCTGAAACTAGAGTCTTTCAGGCAGCCGATGGTGAAGATTTGGTGATTCTAGCTTGCACCATTTTTGACTGCTCCACCCATGTGACAGACAGACAGACAGATGGACAGAATTGTGATAGCTAAGATGCGCTGAAAGCAGTAGCTGCTTTCGTGCGTAAAAACTACAGGGTGGGCCAGCTAAAGTGAAGCCAACTTACATTTTTGCTTAACATTTGAATGTATAGGTAAAATTCAATGATTTTTTGCAAACGTAAACTGCATACAACAAGAAGTGGTGTGATGCAAATTTTAAGAAAATTTTGTCATAATAAACACTTAACACGCTAGGTGGCGCCACATATGATCAACACGACTGAAAGCGGCGAGAGCTCCAGTTCTTTTCCACCCGTAACGCCTCTCGCGTTATTTTACCCATCAAAATGCAGAAACAGGTAGTTATTCCCAAAGATATTATTTTAAAAGCAAAGGCTAACAAATACCAGCAAAACCAGACGATTTTACCATAGAATTTTATTAAGTTCATCAAAACGTAAAATTATCGGCCTATGCGAGTAAGTCAGTAAAATGAGAGATGTAACAAGGGAGAAAATACCTAACCTGGTTACGCCATTTGACGAACAACATTAAATTTTTATGATTCCCAATGTGTGTGTCTGAACTGTTATCACATTTGCAAAAAATCATTGAATTTTACCTATGCATTCAAATGTTACCAGCAAAAATGTAAGTTGGCTTCACTTTAGCTGGCCCATCCTGTAATGTTATGATCAGTTAAATTGGCCAATTTTGTGGACTGGTTCAGTTACTTTAGCTAACTGATAACATCAACCAAAAAAATCAATGAACCACGTAACACAGCCAATTTTGATGTATGTAACTTGGTATGAATACACTTCATCGCAACAACGGTATGTCATAAGGATGACAACTGCATTACTTTTCTGCATCTAGTGAATTATGACTAAAATGAATAATCAAATAAATAAATAGCTGTATGTAACTGTTGTCACAGCCTATAAAATTGGCAGACAAACTTTAGCCACTTTCATCAACAGATACAGTATCAGAAGCATTAAATAGCACTGCTCACTAATTTCATTAGAAAAGTCTCAGATCTGTTCTGGTACAGACTTCATGCAACTGCTGAGGCAGCAAAAACAGACAACAGAAAACTAACAAAAAACTCATAACAATAATTTATTCAGAACATATGGCAATATACAAATGCATTTCGATTGACAAATTTTATTTGAGTGCCGGTTAACATGAAAAACCTTACACGAAGACCACGGGCTGAGAAAGTCTTGTGTCGAGAGAGGAAATACTGGATGGTTCCATCATCGGTGTATGAGACTGTCACGCGACTCAGCGTCTTGTTGCCACATTTGACACAGAACTCGCGCCAACAATCACCCATCACTCTGACAGAACAATACCCACATGTCTAAACCACCAACAACTGACAACCGGACTCCAACACATCAGAATGATCAAATTAAATTACTCTTCTGAAAAAAATATGTATGCCTACACTAGTAACAGTCTGGTGCTTGGTCGTATTGTTACTGCTAGAAGTAAATATGGAATCAGTCACAGACAAAAATATCAGTCTGGAAATCTTTTGCTGTGAACACTATTTTTAGCTTCTGTGGTGTTGTTTTATATGATTTATGTATATTTTGTATATTCTGCTTTTTTGTGAAATAAATGATTGATTGGTTAACTGATGACAATTAATAACTAAAAGTGATCAAAGATTGGCTGATACAGTGGACTGTTAACTAGGCTTTATTTCACCATCCCATGAAGGGCAGGAGGCTGAGTCAATCTGGTGGCTGGTTATATGATTATAAAGATAATTTATCTGCTTGCAGAAGATCACATATACATGTAGTAAATGGGCATGGAGTCATAATAGTTGCACATAGGAACAAAAATTGCACATACTTGCCACAGCCATAGCAACGTAGAATCTTGGAATGAGTACGTCGAATCAGCATTCCATCGACAGAGATCACTCGCAGCCCCATCTGAATTAGCACGTTCTGCACACAATAATGTTATTAGCTAGTTCAGTTCAGACAATGTGTACAGTTAGCAAAGACTCTTCAGTCACAAAGCCCACCATATGCTATACACTGTGGTCCATAAAAAAACATGCCACTTATTTTTGAATAGCTACATGCAGAATTGGCCAATTTTAGTAATTTTTGGTATGCAACATCAGAAAGAAACTCGACGCAAATGACTATACTTTTGCCCACCTCACTTCAATACTGTCACTACACTACCTTGTGAAATGCAGGCTGTTGAGCCTGCTGTTTGCGAGTAGTGTCAACATTTGCCGCTTGCATTCATGCTGGAGGAGGACATTTTGAGCACATGCTGTAAATAAAAAAGATGTGATGTGACACGTGTAACTTTTTGAGATACAGTAGTTGCCAATCATGTTTGTTGCTTTTCAGTTAATCATTTCTGAGCCAAAGTGTGCACTATCCAGTATGAATTTATTGTTGTAAATGGCCAAACTACGACTTCTGCATTTTACAAGGTAGTGTAGCAACAGTATTAAAGTGAGGTGACCAAAACTACAGTCATTTGCGTAAGTTCTTTCCTGATGTCGCACGCCAAAAATTATTAAAATCGGCCATACACTTCCAGATTTTCCTGACAAGTGGTCACCTTGAATATGTATTAGCTCAACCGACATGTAACAGAGAAGAATGTGACCTGCATGGCATAGTCCGTAGTGACGCAGGCTACAGCCAGTTCCTCCATCTGAGACTGAGTCACTGCAATTGTAGCCTGCTTCATTGCCTCGATGTTGCTCGGAGTTATCCAACCCTCATCATCATCATCATCATCATCATCTTCGTTGTCATTGTCAGTGTTAGCTTCATTGTCAACATCATCATCATCACCTGTGTGTCAAATATAAAAACTTATCCCACTGTTCACACCGTCTGTCAGTTAGTTCTATTCCAATGCAGGCTTCCAAGCTCAGTAGAAAAATCAAATAAAAATCAAACATTTCTTTGACATTTCAACATTTCAGGTTGACAGAGCACAATTATACAACAAAGAAGATGAAAAATACAACACGTAAAATAATAATGCAATATGCATTGTGAAACCACATGAATGTGATACGGTAAAACTGCAATGAGTAAGATGTCATAATTTATACTGTTGCCATAATTGTACAACCTGCAATTTGTGGCTGATATACACTAGAAAAATGCTGTCACAGTGCCGACACACTGTACACTGTACAGCTATATGCCTTGAGTTACAGACAGCCAACTCTGATCGCAAGCTTTAACCCTCTGAATTGAAAATTGGCACATTGATCACTGCTGCCTTGAAAAACTTTCACACCTATTTTGCTTCATCTATGCATTTTCTGCTTTCAACTGTATAAGATGCACAGATGCGGTCCATGGGTGACGAAAGAAAAAGAACCCCATGTTCCAAATCTGTAAAACAACAAAAAATACAAAAAAAACTTCATGACAAATTAATCTATAAATACACGCCTTCTTCAGGGTTTTCATCTGTCAAGGGCAGAACTGTAGTATCTTCGGTATCCGATGGTTTATAAGAAGCTAATTGTTGCACCTCAGCAGGTGATCTATCATCATAAAGCTGTGTGCCATCAACTGTCTTCTTCAAGTCAACGTCAGACAATTCTGCTTCCGCTGCAGCTGTATAACCTGACGGCCATGCATTGCCATGGTGACCACCATCAGCAACACTGACGTCAGCCATCTTTCCAGCAAGCTCAGCGGCTGAACATTCCGACTCTGTACGTGATGTCTTCTCTGATGATGAAGACTAAACCCGGACAAACACAAAAATGATCTTCATAAGTCTATCAGTACTTATTGGGCTATATGGCATTAGCAGCCAGCAAAAGTAACATTCACCTAACCCTCTTGATAGTCTGCAAAATATAGTTCAAACTATTCCTGCTGACATTTCTAACAAAAATTATCGAAAATTAATAAAATTAAATAAAGACTGAACTTGGGCAGATCAGCTTGCAGAACTAACTATTAAAGCCACTCCTTGCTGTATTGTATCTGGAAATTTGAATTAGCAATGCCATGAGTACATTAACTGCAATTGATAAAGTTTTTTTCAGTATGTTAATCTTACTTTGCCCTTCTTGATGTAGAAACCAGGCATAAGTGTTGAACTGTCAGTGCATTTCCCAGGCATCAACCATTCCACCTGCATACAATGGACAAACACCAGCCACCATTTGTGCTTAACCTAGTGACAATTAAATGTTTAATAGTTAATGTTACCAAAATTTATGATACTTAACTTCCATTATAGACAAACATTGGTAACTGCACAAGTAAATACAATTTGTTTACATTTAGCAACTTTATCAGAATCAGTAGTTGATATAATCATTAACCTTCTTCTTACTCAACAAACAAGTGCCAAAGCACGAAAACTCATATACTCAATTGCCAGCCTACACTTGCAGTTTTCAGGATGTCATGCACAAGTTGACAGCACAAGAAACATCATATCTATTATTCTTACTAAATTATTAGGCTGAGAGCAACCAGTTTGTGAGTGAACATAGACAATCACCTTGTTGGCTGGTTCGGTACGTATATGCTCACTGCCTACAAGCTCCTTCTCCAATGTGTAAACAAGAGCAGCAACATGAATGTCTGCTGTCGACAGGCTGTGTAGGTCTCCGGTCTTACGTGCAAACTCTGTCACTGTGACACACACACACTGGTCATGCAAATCTCACTCCACGAACCAGCAGCACATGTGAAACATTGCATCTAAGTGACTGAAGTCACAACTTAACGGCAGTACACAAATCTGATTATTATGATAGCTGAATCGAGTATCACCATTGTTTGCCTGGGCTATTTCTTGAATTGTAAAGTATGTCATTATGCCAAACTAGTAAAGAACTGCGATCTGTCTCTGGCCACACTGGCTACAATTACCAAATAAGATGGCTCATACACATAGCATATCATCTGTCATAGATTCAAATGTGATCTGTTTTCCCAGTGTGTTTTTCCAAGTAAAGAATAACTTCTCATGTATAATGGACCAGGTATTGTTACAAAGTGACTATTTAAGCTATATGATTCGGCCTAAGTAAGAATTTATCCACACACCATGTTAAGTGAGTGTGGTTAAGCATGATGTCACGAAATAAATCAGAACAACAAAAGTAGTGGTAGATTCACTGCATGTTCGAAAAAAGTTTTCAGCTTCTTATAGTTATGGCCAAGGCTAGGTACAGCCCTAAGAATAACCGCAAATGAACATCAATTGTAGATGATTAGGAGACCTGCAGTGTGAATGTGCAATTCGCATGGCCCAACATAAGTATAACACCAGCCTTCAGGCTTTCCCCACACAGCTTCTAGCCATGGCTGCTTCAAAGTTACAGAGTAAATACAACAGAGATTCATTAGAACTACCAATCTTTATAGCTTCAGGAGTCGGTTCACGCAGCTTGAGTACATAGGGAAGTGTCTGCAGCCAGTCACGTGTTGCCTGGTCACGAATCTCATGCACCACTTCGCCAACTGTGTAGAAATTCTCTCCGACATTCTGACATCACATTGCACCACACATATGACAATTGTGGAACAATTCTTTTACAGCATAATGAAAATCATTTAGATCAAAAACATCATCCACCACACTAAAAATGTAGCCTCTAAAGGGACGAACATCAATTGTAGATGACGAGGAGACCAATCGCTTTAAAACATAATAAAAATACAATAATTCTAGTGGTAGATCGGTGATCTTGCTGTTAGCACTGGAAAATTGCTAGAGGTAGATAAGGTAGCTACATTATTGGGAAGATGGTAGAATTTATATGCCTGGAAGGTCTACAAACCATGCCACGACACTGTCACGTATTTAAATCAGGCTTATTCAGTATTATATCAGAGTCCATCTGAAGCCAAAGCTGTTTTTTTTGTAACATGGACTTAGAACTATAAAGCTTTTGAATAAATTTTTTATTCAATGCTTGGTAATTGATAACATTTCAGTTCTAACCACAGTCTAAGCAATGCAGTGAAGAAGAAATGTGGCTGCATTATTACATTAACAACGAGATAAATGTAATTAGGTAAATGGCAATCTACCGCTAGTAATTTTCTGCTCTCTAGTGCAAGATCGCCGATCTACCGCTAGCACTGACCATAAAAATATGTTAATTCTATTTTCGCAAACTGATAAAAGCAATGCAAAATTTGCTACTTTCAGTTCGGGGAAAACAAATAGGCGAAATCACATGGTTACTTACTCACAAATTTCCAATTTTACTTACGTTAACCAACTGCTAAAGATGTCTAAAGTCTGAAAGTGAAGAAATATTTACGAACGTTTCACGTCTTATAACTTATTTTGCAACAAATCATACATGTGCATGCAGTGCAATCTCTACGTCACAGCTATTTACTTCAAGCGTCTATCGACCGAGAACGATTATGATACCGATTGTACTGGATTTTAATTATTTCAATTGCAACCGAATGCAACTACAAACCCTAAATTTAAACCTAACCCTAACCCTAATAATATTCCTAACCCTAAAACTAACCCTAATCTTCCAAAAACTATTATGACACCGATCGTACTGGATTTTAGTTATTTTAATTGCAATTGAATTTGACTACAAACCCTAAACCTAACCATAACCCTATTCTTAACCCTAACCTTAAAACTAACCCTAATTCTACACATAGGTCTGAAGATCTAAATATGGCCGTTCTTGATTTTTAGACGCTCGTGTGTCTGATGTACATAATGTTTGATGTTATGTTACATTATATTAGCAGATGTTTATGACTGCCATTACAGTCCAGTGCGATGTTTACACTAATACGCTGATTTTGTGCAAAGTTTGTGTTGAAGTTGTTAGAAAGTCTGTCCTACTGTTCCAGAAAGTTAGTGTGTCCTGAACTCAAACAAAACCTCTGATGACAAAGATTCATGAAATGTGCAATAAGATATCATTACTGCAAGATTTACGAGTAAGTGACCATGTGATTTCGCCAACGGATAATGCCTGACACCACCGGGCTGCTGACATCCTGCTTCCGTCACTGATAACCGTCACTGACACTACAACTGAGCTGGTCTCACCACACTGCAGCCACTGACACTTCCAGACTTACCCCATCAACAGTCGATGACCTGGCAGAACTAAAATGTCACAGAAAGTTAACTAACTACCTAACGAAGCTGAAATAAATAAATCTCAGTTGCGCAGTAAGATTTTAGGTCCACGCTAATGCTGTAAGTACACAAGCAGGCCATTATGGTCCAATTTTTGCCATTGTCCAGCTGAGAGGAAACTGAAATATTTTTAACCTCTCAGTATTTTGAAAAGATATGAATAAAATTGTGGTGCTTAATCATTTTTTCAGTCCATCTTGTATAAAGAAAGAATGTTGCTCTGACAAATCATGGTAGATCTATAGCGTCACTCTCCACCTGCACAGATTTCATCTCAGCAGTCAGCGCTGGTAACGGGAAGCTTAGTAGTCCTCCTAATTTTTTTTACTTTAGAATTAGTGAATTATTCACCATCTATAATGCAGTACTGGCGGCGGTGTGAAATTAATAGCAATGTGGCCGAACTGATTTTTGTAGCCCAATTAGCCGCACTTCAGATCGCCAAACTGCTTTTAGTAAATTCTGATTCTTTCGACTCAGTTCGGCGAACTGACGATAGCAGTTTTGGTCAACAATTTTTCAGTTCGCCAAACTGACCGTAATACTGAGCTAAAAATAACTATAGCAACAAATACATAACTAGTAACACAAATAAACGATGCGTGATTACATGAAGAGCTGCTCGCTTGATAAATGCGCCGGAATCTACAACTAAATTCTTCGCAACGTGCTTCGCCATGTTTTGTTTACGTACCACGCCCACCAAGAATATTTAATAAAAAATTATTATAGTTCGCGTTACTTATTTACGTCTGCGTAATAATAGACATTCTGTGCTCGAATTGTTTACTTTTTGTTTACCAGCTGATCTATTTTGTGTTACAGAGACTTCGGTATGTCTGATGATTCGTTTAACGACAACGACGACACAGAAAGGTCGTTGTTAAAGCGTGCTGGTCTGCCGGAGTGCTTTGGGAGCAAGCGTGACAGCATCGATCGATCATACTGTGGCGGCGATCAGAGACGTGGGCGTGGCAGTAATATATACAGACGTGATCGTGTCATGCCGACGACAAAATACGATCTTATGACAGCAGACGAGCGCAGAGATGAACAAGCGCGCATCGGAGCAGACGTGAAGCAGGTGTCCTGAACTCGAATGGCTTGCTGTTGAGTGTTATTTCGAGTAAAATATTTTGAAATTGACTGGTGTTATGCACACTGCCGGCCGTATGTATAGAAGACGGCAACGACATACACGGCCGGTCGGCCGTGATTAAATTCGAAAATTTTTATACAGACCGCCGGGTATGATTGCAGTATTTTTCACCACGTAAAATATGAAATGTTCATACTGTCTTACATCAGTAGGCCTTCTTGCGAAACCATCATAGGGTACTTCGGTCTGTACTAAAAATCTGTTAAGGCTGAAATGTATCTGCAAACTTTTAACAACAGCTTTCTGAAACATGTATTTATTTCTGACTTGACATCAGAGGACACAGATAGGTCATATGTCTGAAAACCGCATGATATCGTGGGACTCCATGAAAAAATTGCAGGATGGAATGCATAAAAGACCACCACAAGACGATTTTCTAGACGTGGAATCAAGGTTCAGCCTTCCAGTAGTTTAATAGATTTCGATAAACGCCGCTAGACAATGCAATAGTGACGAACCAGCGCGCTTCACATGCCTAGAAACAGAGAAAATGCCAGACGTCGACGTTTAGACACAAGCTAGGTGCCTGGACATGGCAGTGTGTATGTCAGATACTCAGTGTAGGCCTACATCACTCACGTTGTGGATGCCTTAGTGCCTGCACATTCATTCACGGCCACACGTTTTCAAATTCTTTTATTAACTGGTAAATCATACAACCAATGAATTGATTAAATATATGCAATCTTTCTCTGCACTGCCTTAATGCAGTGAAGTGTGATAGCAGTGACTACATGGTGAAAATTTCTGTGAAGTCTTTGTTCGTCATGACTGTTCGCACCTGAGTAGTATTTTCTCATCGGCCATGTGCCATTTGTCTATATATACGGCCGGCCGTGTGTATAGTCACTGCGTTTGAAATTTGAGTTTATATTTACAAGCCAGCTCACTCGAATAAAGAGTAACAATTCGTGCTGCTGATCTGACAGGTAACAGTATGTTTGTAATTTTTTGTGTACCATAGTGGGGGATTTATGGCAAACTGGGATTGTTGGAAGTGTTATAGTTAGAGTGATATTAATTCATTTCATCATAATTTTTTTTCAATTTTTTGTACTTTATGTACATAATAATATTAAATGAGTACCGGGTAATTGTGTTTGTATTATGCATATGATTTCAGCTGGTGCTGTTCAGTGAAGACGAGTGTGCAGTAATTGAGCGAGAGATTGATGAGATTGTGAAGAAAGCTGACTCTGGTCATTATAAAACACACACGGTTGACCGAACGCCGCTTCGCTGCAAGTATTTTTTTGGAGAAGGATACACATATGGCAACCAGATGACAAAGAAAGGACCTGGCCAAGAACGACTTTATGACAAGGTTCATTGACTTGCATTGTTAGCCATTGTTCTAGTTAGAAATCACACAGTAAGTTGTAGATGTCTACTGGTATTTATTTGGCTAGTGACATATAGTTAAACAAAACTATGCATGTTCATACAATATAATAGAGAATTTGCACACAAAAACTGACAAATAAACTGTCAGTTTAATCTAGCACATAAACTAAAAAAAACTGAAATGTTTAAAAGAAAAATGAAATGAGAGATAATGAGAATAGAAATACTGTTAAATGTAAAACTGACAAATAACTGACAAAATTCGAAAAATGACTGAAAGT